>Ga0068860_100000027_pt1 | contig 267207 bp, 247 predicted proteins | sample KBSSwiS32_FD_66597 | JGI IMG/M metagenome (GOLD analysis project Ga0068860, IMG submission 66597) | Switchgrass rhizosphere microbial communities from Kellogg Biological Station, Michigan, USA - KBS Switchgrass S3-2 | ecosystem: Host-associated > Plants > Roots > Rhizosphere > Soil ... | reverse complement strand
TGGAACCGGTGCAGGGTGCCGTCGTCCAGCTTCCAGGCGGTGACGCCGCGGCAGACGCCCTCGTCCATGATCAGGTCGAGGGCGAAGTACTCGATGAAGAACTCGGTGTCGTGCGCCAGGGACTGGCCGTACATGGTGTGCAGCATGGCGTGGCCGGTGCGGTCGGCCGCCGCGCAGGTGCGCTGGATCGGCGCCTCGCCGTAGTTGCGGGTCATGCCGCCGAACGCGCGCTGGTAGATCTTGCCGTCCTCGGTGCGCGAGAAGGGCACGCCCCAATGCTCCAGCTCATAGACCGCGGCCGGGGCGTTGCGGCACAGGTATTCAATGGCGTCCTGGTCGCCCAGCCAGTCCGACCCCTTGACGGTGTCGTACATGTGCCAGCGCCAGTCGTCCTCGCCCATGTTGCCCAGGGACGCCGAGATGCCGCCCTGGGCGGCCACGGTGTGCGAGCGGGTGGGGAAGACCTTGGTGATGCAGGCGGTCTTCAGCCCCGCCTGGGCGCAGCCCAGCGCCGCCCGCAGGCCGGAGCCGCCGGCCCCCACCACCACGACGTCGAACTTGTGGTCGATGAACTCGTAAGTCGCCATGTGGGTCTCAAGCGCCTCCCAGCGCGACCTTGAGGATCGAGAACACCGCCAGCGCGCCCATCAGCACGCAGACGAACAGGTTGGCCAGCAGCAGCCAGGTGCGCTGCAGGCCGTCCACATAGTCCTCGAGGATCACGCGCATGCCCGCGTGCATGTGCCAGAAGCTGACGATCGCCAGCAGCGCCATCAAGGTGGCGTTCAGCGGATGGCCGATCCAGAGGGCCGCGCCGTCGTAGCCGGCGCCGGCCAGCCTGAGGACCGCATAGACGCCCCAGAGACCCAGCGGGACCAGGGCCACGGAGCTGACCCGCTCGCCGATCCAGTGGGTGACGCCGTGCTTGGCTGCGCCCAGGCCGCGGGCCCGGGACAGCGGGGTACGATAGCTCTGCATCAGTAGGCTCCCGTCACGGCCGCGTAGAACCACACCGCCACGCTGGCGACGAGGGCGAAGGCGATGCAGGCGATCGAGGCGGCGTTGGCCGCCTTCAGCGCGAAGCCGCGCCCGGTGTCCCAGACCAGGTGCTGGATCCCCTTGGCCAGGTGGTAGAAGAAGCTCAGCGTCAGGGCGAACAGCACCAGCTTGCCGGGGATCGAGCCCAGCAGCGCCATGTAGGCCCCATACGCGTCCGGCCCCGAGGCCAGCGACAGCGCCCACCCCGCCAGGATCAGGGCGCCGCCATAGAGCCCCACGCCGCTGATGCGGTGCAGGATCGAGCCCAGCATGGTGACGTGGAAGCGCCACACCTGCAGATGTGGCGAAAGCGGCCGGTTGGCGGCTCCCGGAGCGGAGGTCATCTTGGCGGCTCCCCATGCCTGAAGGCCCGCCGGTTTTAAGCGCCGCGCGGGGGGTGTCAACGAAGCCCTCCCCGACGCCCCGGCGCCGACCAGATTGCTTCGTAAAGGCCGAAGGAACTACGATCTTCGCTCTGATACAATGCGTGCTTTATACAGGGTTCCTTCGCAGAACACGAAGGAAGGGGCATTTCGAGAATGAGACGCAATTGCGCTTCGACCTGACCGATCTGCGGCTGTTCTGCGACGTAGTCGACACCGGCGCGATCACCCGCGGCGCCGAGCGCAGCGCCCTTGCGCTGGCCGCCGCCTCGACCCGGGTCCGCAACATGGAGGCGGCCCTCGGCGCGCCCTTGCTGACCCGCTCGCGCCAGGGCGTGGAGCCGACGCCCGCCGGCCGCATGCTGCTCAAGCACGCCCGCGTCATGCTCGACCAGGCCGCCCGCATGCGCGAAGACCTTTCCGCCTACGCCGGCGGCCTGTCGGGCCAGGTCAAGCTGCTGGCCAACACCAACGCCCTCACCGAATTCCTGCCCGAGGCGCTGAGCGCCTTCCTGGCCGCCCACCCGCACGTCAGCGTCGACCTGGAGGAGAAGCTCTCCGACGAGATCGTCGGCCTGATCGCCGAGGGCGTCGGCGACGTGGGCGTGGTCGCCGGCACGGTGGAAGTGGGCGCCCTGCAGGCCTTCCCCTTCCGCTCCGACCGGTTCGTGGTGGTGACCGCGCCCGGCCACCCGCTGGCCGCCCGCGAGGCGGTCACCTTCGCCCAGGTGCTGGACTACGACTTCGTGGGTCTGGAGCGCTCCAGTTCCCTGCAGCGGTTCCTCACCGCCAAGGCCGCCCGCGAGGGCCGGCCGCTGAAGCTGCGTGTCCAGCTGCGCAGCTTCGACGCCGTCTGCCGCCTGGTGGAGGCGGGCGTGGGCGTCGGCGTGGTCCCCCAGACCACGGCGCGCAGAGCCGAGAAGACCGCCGCCCTCGCCGTCATCGAGCTGGCCGACGACTGGGCCGTCCGCGACCTGAAGATCGTCGTCCGCGCCCTCGACGACCTGCGCCCCTACGCCCGCGAACTGGCGGACAGCCTGCGGGGGTGACTCAGCGGTCCTGCAGCCAGTCCGCCGAGCGCATCTCCTCCAGCCGCGAGGCGGTCCGCTCGAATTCGAACGCCCCGTCGCCGGCCGGATACAGCGACTTCGGCTCCCCTTCGGCCAGCACGATGATGCGCGTGCGCGCCTCGTAGAGGGCGTCGATCAGGATCACGAACCGCCGCGCCGCCTCGCGCTGGTTGGCTGTGAGCTTCGGCACGTCCTCCAGGAACACGGTGTGGAAGTGTTCGGCGATCGCCACATAGTCGTTGGGCCCCAGCGCCACCCCGCACAGGCTCGCGAACGAGGCGCGCAGCAGGCCCCCGGAGGCGTGCGGCAGGTGGACCTTGCGCCCCAGCACCTCCAGCGTCGCCCCGCTCTCCGCCTCGCCGGCCAGCATGTCGCGCCACAGCGCCTGGAACCGCCGCTCGTTGTCCGGGTCGCCCGGCGAGAACCAGGTCCCCGCCGCCCGCAGCCGGTCCAGCCGGTAGTCGTGGCTCCCCGCCACCGCGACCACCTGCAGCTTCTCCTTCAGCAGCGCGATGAACGGCAGGAACAGCTGGCGGTTGATGCCATCCCGGTAGAGGTCGTCCGGCGTCCGGTTGGAGGTCGCCACCAGGGTCACGCCCCGGGCGAACAGCGCCTCGAACAGCCGGCCCAGGATCATGGCGTCGGCGATGTCGGTGACCTGCAGCTCGTCGAAGCACAGCAGCTTCGCCTGCTCCGCCACCAGGTCCGCCACCGGGGCGATCGGGTCATCGCCCTTGGCCTGGCCGAACCTGGCCTTGCGCGCCGCCGCATCCCCGGTGCGCCAGGCGCCGATCAGCCGGTGGACCTCGCCCATGAACACATGGAAGTGAGTGCGACGCTTCTTCGGCGTCGGCGCCGCCTCGTAGAACAGGTCCATGAGCAGCGACTTGCCGCGCCCCACCGGCCCCCACAGATAGACCCCCCGGGGCGCCTCGGCCTTGCGGAAGAAGGCGGCCAGCCCGTTCGGCTGCGCAACCAGCTCGTCCTCCAGCCGCACCAGCGCCGCCAGCCCCGGGCCTTGCGCCGGGTCCGGGCGGATCTCGCCTGCGGCGAGGCGGGTGTCATAGGCGTCCTGGACGGCGCTCGGCATCGGGCCTTGCGGTTACAGGTGTGGAACGCGGCCAGCAACTCGTCTGTTGTCGTCGGGAGGCAGAGGAGACCCCCATGGCCGACGAGCCCCGCAATTCGCAGCAGAACGACGCCGAACTGGGCGTCGGCACGCCGTCCAACGTCGACCCGCACGAGGCCGCGGCGTCCGGCAATCCCCAGGAGGCCTGGGGCGATCCGGCCGGCGAGGCGGTCCACGGCGTCAACCACACGCGGCGCCCCGACAAGACCGAAGCCGAGCGCGGCCAAGGCCGCCGCACGGTCGAGCGCAACCGCGAGATCGTGAAGGGAAAGCTCTACAAATAGGCGGAGATCATTTCGCCGCCCCCAGCTCCTTCAACACGTAACGGTAGGTCTCGCGCCGCTCGCAGGCGCAGCCGTGCATCTTCCCGTCCTTGGTCCACCAGATCAGCGTCGGGTAGCGCAGCTTGATCCCGTTGTGCGCCAGGCGCGGGGTCAGGTCGTCGACCATCTTGCGGCCGGCCTCGATCACCGCCGAGCGGGCGACGTCGCCGTCCGCCGGCGGCACGCCGGGCGCCAGCCAGGCCTCCACGGGGACCTTCTCCCAGGCTTCCAGCAGCGCCCAGCGGCGGTTCACCCACAGTTCGGCCACCGTCGCCCGTTCGGCCGGGGTCGAGTGGGCGACGCCGTTCGCATCGCGCCGGGCGATCTCGATCACCCGGGTGTCGACGCCCGCCGCATGCAGGGCCGGGAACGCCTCGGCCTCGAAGCGCAGGCAGTCCGGGCAGCTGCGGAAGCTCACCATATAGAGCTTGGGCCCGGTCAGCCCGGGCGAAACCCAGCCGGCCTGCTCCAGAATGCGGGTGATCTCGGCTGCGTCGCGTTTGATCTCCCGCGGCCGCCACCGCAGGTCCCACCACCACCAGCCGAACAGCCCGCCGCCCACGGCCGCGACCAGCAGCACCAGGATCGCCCACAGGCGGAATCGCTTCATCGCACCCTTCGGGTTTGCATCGCTCGATGCGAGCCCGCCGCCCTTCGGAAGTCAAGCTTGCGCCCCGCTCTTGCCCCGCCGCCCACGGCCAAGCATCTTCCGCCCCATGACGGCTGCATCCTCCGTGAGCGCGCTGCCGCGGCGACCCGCGCGGGACCACATCGTCGACGTGCTGATCGCCGAGCGGGCGCCGAAGCTGTCGGCCAACCCCCTGTGGCCGCTGATCCGTCCGCCGCTCTACGCCCTGCTGGACTACGGCAAGGCGCGGCGCCTGGCCGAGGCGATCGCCCCGCTGCCCGGCCGCGCCGCCCTCGACCACATCTCGCAGCTCCTGGGCGTGAAGCTCACCGTCACCGGCCTGGATCGGGCGCCCCGCGCCGGCCGGCTGATCGTGGTCGCCAACCACCCCACCGGCATGGCCGACGGCGTCGCCGTCTATGACGCCCTGAAGGCCGTCCGCCCCGACCTCTGCTTCTACGCCAACGCCGACGCCCACCGGGTCGCGCCGCGCTTCGACGAGGTGCTGATTCCCGTGGAGTGGGTGGAGGCCAAGCGCACCCGCGAGCGCACGCGGCTCACCCTGACGCTCACCCGCCAGGCCCTGGAGGCGGAGCGCGCCCTGGTGATCTTCCCCGCCGGCCGCCTGGCCCGCCGCGGGCCTGACGGAACCCTCTGCGACCCGCCCTGGGCCCCCAGCGCCGTCTCCCTCGCCCGCAAGTACGACACACCGATCCTGCCGATCCACGTGGCCGGCCCTTGGTCCGGTCTCTTCCACCTGTTCGACCGCGTCTCCGGCGAACTGCGCGACATCACCCTGTTCCACGAGATGCTCAACAAGCGCGGCCGCGCCTTCAGCCTCACCATCGGCCCGCTGATCGCGCCGCAGGCCCTGGGCGCCGACGCCGCCGACGTCGCCCCGCGCCTGAAGGCCTATGTGGAGCGCGAGCTCGCCGCCGACCCCGACCGGGCGTTCGCGTGACGGGCGCCGGCCTGCTGCTCGCCGACGAGGCCGCCACCGGCCGGCTGGGCGCGGCCATCGCCCGGGCGCTGCGCCCTGGCGAGGCGGTCTGCCTGTCCGGCCCCCTGGGCGCCGGCAAGTCGGTGCTCGCCCGGGCGCTGGTCCGCGCTCTCACCCGGCCCGACGAGGAGGTGCCCAGCCCGACCTTCACCCTCGTGCAGTTCTACGAGGGCGAGGGCCTTGCGGTCGCCCACTTCGACCTCTACCGGCTGACGTCGGCCGACGAGGCCTGGGAGATCGGCCTGGATGAGGCCCTGGACGATGGAGCCGCGGTGATCGAATGGCCCGAACGCCTGCAGGGTCGCCTGCCCCCCGATCGACTCGATATAGAGATCGCCGTCGAGGGAGACGCGCGCCGGGCGCGGCTCTCGCCCGCGGGCGCCTGGGAGGGCCGCAAGCTTGAGTTCCGACCGTGACGCCCTGAAGGCGGATTTCCTCCGCGACCATGGCCTGGACGCGGCGCGCCGCGAGCTGCTGGCCGGCGACGCCTCCACCCGCCGCTACGAGCGCCTGCATCTGCCGGATGGCCGGCGCCTGATCTTCATGGACCAGCCCCCCGTGGAGGCCGCCGTCTGCGGCCCCGACGCGACCGAAGCCGAACGCCTCGCCCTGGGCTACAACGCCGCCAACCGCCTGGCCGCCGGCTCGGTCGCGGCCTTCGTCACCACGGCGGAATACCTGCGCGAGCGCGGCCTCTCGGCCCCGCAGATCATCGCCCACGATATTCCGAACGGCCTGGCGGTGCTGGAGGACCTGGGCGATGGCCTGTTCGCGGCGCTGATCGCCGCCGGCCAGGACGAGCGCCCGCTCTATGAGGCGGCGGTGGACGTGCAGGTCGCCCTGCAGTCGCAGGCGCCGCCCGACGTCCTGGCCTATGACGGGGCCACCTGGCCGCTGCTCTCCTACGACACCCTGGCGCTCAAGGTCGGGACCGACACCTTCCTTGAGTTCTGGCCGCAATTCATCGGCGCCGGAGCCTATCCCGCCGACGCCGTCGCCGAGTGGGACGCGCTCTGGGCGCCGGTCTGGGCGCGCGGCGAGGCGGGCGCCTCGGTCTTCACCCACCGCGACTTCCACGCCCAGAACCTGCTCTGGCTGCCGGACCGCGCCGGCCCGGCCCGGGTGGGCCTGCTGGACTTCCAGGACGCCCTGCGCGCCCATCCCGCCTGGGACCTGACCCACCTGCTGCAGGACGCGCGCCGCGATGTCTCGGCCGAGACCGAGGCCGCCATGCTGGACCGCTTCCTGGCGGCGCGGCCGGAGCTCGACCGCGAGGGTTTCCTCGCCGACTACCGCGCGCTCGCCGCCTCCAACGCCGCGCGCATCCTTGGCCGCGTCTTCGCCCGCCAGGCCCTGCTCGGCCGGCCGCAGTACCGTGACTACATGCCCCGCACCTGGCGCTACCTGGAACGGAACCTGCAGGACCCCGCGATGAGGGGCCTCAAGTCCTGGTTCGACCGCCACGTCCCGGCTGGGGCGCGCCTGTGACCGCAGGTCCCGCCACCGCGATGGTGATGGCCGCTGGCCTGGGCAAGCGCATGCGCCCGCTCACCGACACCCGGCCCAAGGCCCTGATCGAGGTGGCCGGCAAGCCGCTGATCGACTATGTGCTCGATCCGCTGATCGCCGCCGGCGCCCAGCGGGTGGTGGTCAATGTGCACGCCCACGCCGACCAGCTCGAGGCCTACCTCGCCCGTCGCAACGACGCCGAGATCCTGATCTCGGACGAGCGCGCCCGCCTGATGGAGACGGGCGGCGGCGTCAAACAGGCCCGCGCCCTCTTGGGCGAGGCGCCGATCTGGATCGCCAACAGCGACTATGTCTGGATCGCGGACGGCGAGCCGCCGCTCAGTCTGCTCGCCCGGACCTGGAACCCCGCGCGGATGGACGCCTGCGTGATCGTCACCCCCAAGGCCCGCACCCTGGGCTTCGACACCCCGGGCGACTTCTTCCAGGCGCCGGACGGCAGCCTCACGCACCGGGGCGCGGCCGCCGAGGCGCCCCTGCACTGCTTCGGAATTCAGATCATCGATCCCCGGGCGATCTACGCCGACCCGCGCGAGGTTTTCTCGCTGTTCGACATCTGGTACGCCGCCACCCAGACCCACCGGATGTTCGGCGTCCAGCCCGGCGGCCTCTGGATGCAGGTCGGCGACCCGCGGGCTTTGGCGGAAGCGGAGGCGCGGCTGACGGCGGGGGGCTGAGCGCCGGCGTATCCGAAGAAGCCTTCGCCCGCGATGGGCAGGGCGTATCGCATATGGGAGCGCCGTGGCCTTCAACCCCCACACCGGCTTCGCCGGAGCTCCCCTGAGGGGGAGCATCTTTTAGATCCTCCCCCAGCGCGCAGCGCGATCAGGGGGAGGGGACCGCGAAGCGGTGGAGGGGGTTTCAGCGCCCGCGTTCGCCATCCCCGACCCTTCCCCCCTCCAGGCGGAAGGGAGCATGCTCCGTCAAACCCGGTCGCACCCGCGGCGCCAATCCCCATCCCCCGACTCCCCGGCCTCTGCTATCACCGGCCACGGTGACCGCCTCGATCCTCTTCGACCGCCCTGGCCCGCGCTGGTTCTCGATTCCGGCGCACCGTCCGTTCGCCGAGGACCTCGCCCGCGGCCTGGTGGCGGCGCTTGGGCCGCAGGGGCCCGAGGCGCTGTCCCAGGCGGTGGTGCTGGTCCCCACCCGCCGGGGCGCGCGCACGCTCGCCGACGCCTTCCTGGCCGCCGCGGACGGCCGCGCCGTGCTGCCGCCGCAGATGCGGCCGCTCGGCGACCTCGACGAGGGCGAGCCGCCGTTCGAGCCCGGCGACCTCGCGCTCGGCCTGCCCGTGGCCATCGCGCCCCTGCGCCGCCGCTTCGAACTGGTCCGGCTGACGCACGCGCACCAGGGCCTGCTGGGCCGCGAGCTCACCGCCGCCGCGGCCCTGGAGCTGGCCGACGCCCTGGGCGCCTTCCTCGACAGCCTCCAGATCGAGGAGGCCGCCGCCGGCAAGGGCCTGGCCGACCTGGTCGAGGCCGACCTCGCCGAGCACTGGCGCATTTCCCGCGAGTTCCTGGAGACCGCGCTGACCGAATGGCCGCGGCGCCTGGCCGAGCTCGGCGTCGTCGACGTCAGCGAGCGCCGCGTCATCCTGCTCCGCCGCCTGGCCGACAGCTGGTCCGCCAGGCCGCCGCAGGGGGTGCTGATCGCCGCCGGCTCGGCCGGGACCGCCCCGGCCACCGCCGACCTGATGCGGGTGATCGCCGAGGCCCCGCGCGGCGCCGTGGTGCTGCCCGGCCTCGACGACAGCCTGGCCGAGGCCGCCTGGGCCCAGGTGGAGGAGCAGCATCCGCAAGGCGCCCTGCGCCGCCTGCTGGCCCGCGCCGGGGTGGCGCGCGAGGACGTGGCCGTCTGGCCCGCCTCCTTCAGCTTCCAGGCCCAGGGCCGCTGGCGTCGCCGCGTGGTCAACGAGGCCCTGCGCCCGGCCGAGGCCACCGCCGACTGGCTGGGCGTCATCGAGACCCTGCGCGCCGAGGCCGACGCCGACCGGGTGGACGCCGTGGCCGAGGGGCTGTCCGGCCTCTCCGTGATCAGCGCCGCCTCCGAGGAGGAGGCCGCCTGCGCCGCCGCCCTGATGCTGCGCGAGACCCTGGAGATCCCCGGCCGCACCGCCGCCCTGGTCACCCCCGACCTGGTCCTGGCCCGGCGGGTCGCGGGTCGCCTGGAGCGCTGGGGCGTGGTCGCGGACTCCTCGGCCGGCGAGGCCCTCTCCGGCTGCCGCTGCGGAGCGCTGGCCGGCCTCTTGGCCCGCGCCGCCGCCGACCCGCTGGACCCGGTGATCCTGCTGGCCCTCCTCAAGCATCCCTTCGCCCGCCTCGGCCTGGCCGATGAGGCGCTGGCCCGCAGCCGCGAAGCGCTCGAACGCCACGGCCTGCGCGGCCCCCGCCTGCACAGCTGGGACGCGCTGATCGCCCGCGTCCTTCTCCCGCAAGGGGAGAAGGACCGTGAAGGCGCCCTCGACCTCATCGCTCGCCTTCGTGCGATCCTGGATCTCCTGCAGGCCCCCTACGCCGACGCGGACGCCGCGCCCCCGGCCGCCGCCGCCCGCGCCGTGGCGCAGGCCATGGAGGCGCTCGCCGCCGGCCCCGACGGCGCCGCCGGCCCGCTCTGGGCCGGCCACGGCGGCGAGGCGCTGGCCCGCCTGCTCGCCGGGCTGATGGCCGAGTCCGATGGCCTGCCCGCCGCCACCCGCCGCGGCTTCGCCGACCTGCTCACCCGCCTGATGGCCGGCGAGACGGTGCGCGCCGGGACCGCCACTCATCCGCGCCTGCGCATCCTGGGGACCATCGAGGCGCGCATGGCCCGCGCCGACCGCATCATCCTGGCCGGGCTGGAGGAGGGCGTCTGGCCCCGCGGCGCTCCGCTCGACCCCTTTCTGTCGCGGCCCATGCGCACGCGGCTCGGCCTGCCGCCGCCGGAGCGGCGCGTGGGCCAGGCCGCCCACGACTTCGCCCAGGCCGCCTGCGCCCCCGAGGTCATCCTGCTGCATTCGGAGCGCCGCGAGGGCGCCCCCGCCGTGAAATCGCGTTGGCTGTGGCGGCTGGAGACCCTGGCCCGCGGCGCCGGCGTCGCCCTGCCGGGGCGGCCGGAGGTCCTCGACTGGGCGCGGCGCCTGGACGCCCCGGCCGACTACGCGCCGGCGCGGCGCCCGGCGCCGGTCCCGCCGGTGGAGGACCGCCCGGTGCGCCTGGCCGTCACCCGCGTCGAGGCGCTGACCCGCGACCCCTACGCCGTCTGGGCCCGCGACATCCTGCAACTGCGCCCGATGGAGCGCCCCGACGAGCCGGTGGAGGCCAGGGCCCGGGGCACGGCGATCCACGCGGCCTTCGAGCGCTTCGCCCGCGCCCATCCCGACGCCCTGCCCGAGACGGCCGCGGCCATCTTCGAAGGCTATTACCTGGAGGCCCTGGAGGCCGCCGGCATGCCCCGCGAGGCCCTGGCGCGCGAGGCGGCCCTGGCGCGCGAGGCCGCCGCCTGGGTGGCCGAGCTGGAGGCCGGTCGCCGGGCCGGCGGCTGCAAGATCCATGTGGAGATCGAGGGCAAACTCACCTTCGAAGTGGAGGGCCGCGCCTTCACCGTCACCGCCAAGGCCGACCGCATCGAGGCGGTGGACGGCCACGGCCACATCCTCGACTACAAGACCGGCCGGGCCCCGTCGCAGAAGGTGGTCAACGCCGGCTTCTCGCCGCAGCTCACCCTCACCGCCGCCATCCTCGCCCGCGGCGGTTTCGCCGACCTGGGCGCGCTGATCCCCGGCGACCTCACCTATCTCGAAGTCACCGGCCGCAAGCCCGCCGGCCGGGTGGAGGTGCGCGCCGCCGCCGGCGACGAGGCTAGGGACGCCGCCGAGCGGGCCTTCGAGGGCCTCAAGGCCCTGGTGGCGCGCTACGGCCGGCCCGGCCAGGCCTATGTCTCGCGCACCGCCCCGCAATTCGTCCACGACTACGCCGGCGACTACGGCCACCTGGCCCGCGTCTTCGAATGGTCCACCAGCGGCGAGGACGAGGCGTGAGGGGCTGCTGGTCAAAGATCCTCCCCCAGCGCACAGCGCGATCAGGGGGAGGTGGCTCGCCGCGCAGCGGCGAGACGGAGGAAGGCCCCAAACGGCCTGTTTCGGTGACAGTTTACTTTTTTCGTGGCGACGAAGGCGCGTGGCGTGGACCCCGGCGGACGCGAAAGAAAGTAAACTGTCACCGAAATAGAGCTCCGCGCATCCGGTTGTGCTCCATATGCGATCGCCCTCCCCCTCGACCGGGCTTCGCCCTGGGGGAGGATCTTAGAACGGATTGGGGCCCATGACCGTCGTCGTCGCCCTCGATCCCCAGCGGCGGGCCGCCGACCCGGGCCGCTCGGCCTTCGTCACCGCCAACGCCGGCTCGGGCAAGACCAAGACCCTGATCGACCGGGTCGCCCGGCTGCTGCTGGACGAGGTGAAGCCCGAGAAAATCCTCTGCGTCACCTACACCAAGGCGGCCGCCGCCGAGATGCAGCGGCGGCTGTTCGGCCGGCTGGGCGGCTGGTCGGTGGCCCCCGACGCCGCGCTGCGCCGCGAACTGGCCGGCCTCCTGGGAAGCGACGGCGCGCGCCTGTCGCACCGGGAGCTGTCCAAGGCCCGCGCCCTGTTCGCCCAGGCCCTGGAAACCCCCGGCGGCCTGAAGATCCAGACCATCCACGCCTTCTGCGAGAAGTTGCTGCGCCGCTTCCCCCTGGAGGCGGAGATCTCTCCCGGCTTCAGGGTGATGGATGACCCGGCCGCCGCGGCCATCGCCGCGGCCGCCCGCAAGGCCGTCGCCCGCCATGCCCTGGACGGCGCGGGGGCGGTGGCCCAGGCCTACGCCCGCCTCTCGGTCGCCCTCGACTTCGCCTCGTTCCAGGACATGTTCGCCGCCTTCGAGGCCCGCCGCGGGGCGCTCGCCGGCTTCCTCGAAGGCCCGGACGCGTTCGACGGGGCGAGGGCCTGGGTCTGGAACGCCTGCGACCTCGAACCCGGGACCGACGCCGAGGCCGTCGAGCGCGACGCGGCCGCCGGCCTCGACCGGCGGCTCTGGCGGGAGGCCGCCGAGGTCCTCGGCCAGGGCGGGACCGCTGACCAGAAGAACGCCGCCCGCCTGCGCGCCGCGGCCGAGCTGGGCGCGTGGTCGGATCTGCTGGGCGCCCTGTTCACCGAGGCCGGGGAGGGGACCCCCGCCGCCTGGGTCGCCAAGACCTCCGGCCTGAAGTCCCGCGAGGACCTGCGCGCCGGCCTGCTGGCCGAACAGGACCGCCTGGCCGCCGCCCGCGAGCGCCGCCGGGCCGCCGGCGTCGCCGCCGACACCCTGGACGTGCTGGTCCTGGCCCACGCCTACCTCGCGGCCTACCGCATCGAGAAGGACGCCGCCGGCGCCCTCGACTTCACCGACCTGATCGAGAAGACCTGCGCCCTCTTGGCCAGCCGCCCGGCCGCCGCCTGGGTGCTCTACAAGCTGGACGGCGGCATCGACCACATCCTGGTGGACGAGGCCCAGGACACCGCCCCGGCGCAGTGGACGATCATCCGTTCCCTGACGGAGGAGTTCTTCGCCGGCCAGGGCGCGGCGGACTTCGACGTCCCCGGCGCGCCGCCCGAGCGCACGGTCTTCGTGGTCGGCGACGAGAAGCAGTCGATCTATTCGTTCCAGGGCGCCGATCCGGCCCGGCTGCGCGAGGAGACCGACGGCTTCGTGGATCGCATCCGCGCCGCCGGCCGCGAGGGCGAGGTGGTGCCGCTGGTCACCTCCTGGCGCTCGACGATCGAGGTGCTGGCCTTCGTGGACGCGGCCTTCGCCGCCGGCGTGCCGCCGGGCGACGGCCCGCTCAGCCACCAGCCGATGCGGGCCGGACACCGCGGCTGCGTCGACCTGTGGCCGCTGTTCCGCGAACCCAGGGCCGAGGAGCCCGACGCCTGGGACGCGCCCCTCGACGCCGAGAGCGAGCAGGGGGCCAACCGGCGCCTGGCCGAGGCCATCGCCTGCGAGATCAAGGACCTCATCGCCCGCGGCGACGCGGTGTTCGACAAGGACATCGGCGAGCGCGGCGACTGGCGGCCGGCGAGCGCCGGCGACGTGCTGATCCTGGTGCGCAAGCGCGGCGCCCTGTTCGAGGAGATCCTGCGGGCCCTGAAGCGCGCCGGCCTGCCCGTCGGCGGCGCCGACCGCCTGGCGCTCTCTGGCCACATCGCCTTCGACGACCTGATGGCGCTGGCCCGCTTCGCCCTGTTCCCGCCCGACGATCTGACCCTGGCCGCCCTGCTGCGCAGCCCGTTCTGCGACCTGGACGACGACAGCCTCTACCGCCTGGCCAGGGGCCGCCGCGCCAGTCTCTGGCGGACGCTGTGCGATCGCGCCGCGGAAGAGCCAGCCTGGGTCGCCGCGCACGCCCTGCTGCAGTCGGCGATCGAGGCCCGGGCGCTGCGCCCGCTGGAATTCTTCTCCCGCGCCCTGGTCGCCCTCGACGGCCAGGGCCGCTCCATGCGCGCGCGCCTGCTGCGGCGCCTGGGCCGGGAGGCGGAAGACGCGCTGGACGCCTTCCTCGCCCAGGCGCTGGCCGCCGAGGCCCGGGGGATCGACGACCTGGAGAGCCTGGTCGCCGACTTCGCCGGCCTCGACATCACCGTGAAGCGCGAGATGGAGGCCGGCCGCGACGAGGTCCGGGTGATGACCGCCCACGGCGCCAAGGGGTTGGAGGCGCCCATCGTCTTCCTGCCGGAGGCCGCGTCCGCCGGGGTCGCCCGCGGCTCGCCGCTGCTGGAGACCGGGGACGGCGGCCTGCTGTGGTCGGCGTCGAAGGTCGCCGACTGCGCCGCCTCCGCCGCCGCCCGCGACCGCCGCGCCGCCAGGGAGGAGGAGGAGGCCCAGCGCCTGCTCTACGTGGCCCTGACCCGCGCCCGCGACCGGCTGGTGATCTGCGGCCGCATCGCCGCGGGCCGTAAGGAGGAGGGGCTGAAGGGCTGGTGGGAGAAGATGCTCGCCGCCTTCGATCACGCCGACATCGCGCCCCATGTGCGCCAGGCCGCCTGCGGCGACGTGCTCGCCCGCCGCTACGGCCCCGACCCGCCGCGGCTGGGCCCCGCCCACCGCGTCGGCGCCGCGTCGGCGCCCCTGCCGGCCTGGATCGCGCAAGGAGCGCCGGCTGAGGCCTTCGCCCGCTACGCCTCGCCCTCCACCCTGGGCGAGAGCCACACGGCGCGCGCGCCCTCGCCCCTGGCCGACCAGGGCGGGCTCGGCCGCTTCCGGCGCGGCGACCTCATCCACCGCCTGCTGCAGATCCTGCCCGACCTGCCGGGGCCGGAGCGCCGCGAGGCCGCCCGCGCCCTCTTGGCCCGCGAGCGCGACCTCACCGACCACCAGCGCCAGGAGATGGCCGCCGCCGCCTTCGGGGTGCTGGAGGACGCCCGCTTCGGCGCGGTGTTCGATCCCGGCGGCCGCGCCGAGGTGGCCATCGCCGGAACCTCGGCGCGCCTGCCGCCCGGCCTGGCCATCTCCGGGCGTATCGACCGCCTGGTGGTGCTGCCGGACCGGGTGGTGGTGGTGGACTTCAAGACCAACCGGCCTTCGCCGGCGATGATCGAGGACGCCGATCCGGCCTATGTCCGCCAGATGGCGATCTACGCCGCCGTGCTCTCCGAAATCTTCCCCGGGCGCAGCATCGAGGCGGCGCTGGTCTGGACCGACGGCCCCCGCCTGATGCCGGTCCCAGAAATCCTGATGGCCCAGGCCCTTGCCGAGCTTCACCGTGACGGTTGATACCCGTTAACGTCGCCCCTACATGGCGGAACGGTAAGGCCCGGGCTTGAGTTGTGGGGCCCGGACGCGAAAGGAATGACGATGAGCACGGTTCAAGTCACCGACCAGTCCTTCGAGAAGGACGTGCTGCAGGCCGACCGCCCGGTCCTGGTGGACTTCTGGGCGGAATGGTGCGGCCCCTGCAAGCAGATCGCCCCCGCCCTCGAGCAGATCGCGGCCGAGCTCGGCGAGAAGGTCACGGTGGCCAAGCTCAACATCGAGGAAAGCCCCACCACGCCCTCGCGCTACGGCGTACGCGGCATTCCCACCATGATGCTCTTCAAGGACGGCCAGATGACCGCCATGAAGGTCGGCGCCATGCCCAAGCAGAAGATCCTGGAGTGGCTCTCCGAATCCGGCGTCACCGCCGCAGCGTAGCCTGCACTTTCCCTCCCCTTCATGGGGAGGGACGAGCCGGCCGACGGTCGGCGAAGGGCGGGGCATGCTGAGCTGAGGGTTTCCCCACCCCTCCGCTGCTGCGCGGCGTCGCCCTCCCCATGGAGGGGAGGGGAACGAATCGCATCACTTCAGCGTCAACGGCAGCCCCGCCATGACCGCGACCACCCGCTCCGCCTGAGCCGCCACGCGCCGGTTCAGGCGGCCGGCCTCGTCCCGGAACCGGCGGGCCAGCGCGTTCTCCGGCACGATCCCCATCCCCACCTCGTTCGACACCACCCAGAGCTCGGCGGGCGTGGCGGCCAGCGCGGCCAGCAGGTCGTCGACCGCCGTCTCCACCGCCATCCCCCGCAGCATCAGGTTGGAGAGCCACAGGGTCAGGCAGTCCAGCGCCGCCGCCTCCCCCGCCCGCAGCCCCCGCACCGCGTGGGTCAGGGCTGTCGGCGCCTCCACCGTCCGCCAGGCGTCACCCCGTTCGGCGCGGTGGCGATCGATGCGCTCGGTCATCTCCGCGTCCAGCGCCTCGGCGGTGGCGATCATCACCGGAGGCCGGCCGCCTTTGGCCGCCGCCGCCTCCACAGCGGCCTGCGCATAGGCGCTCTTGCCCGAACGCGCGCCGCCCAGCACCAATGTTACGGTCAAGCTTCCCCCCTTCGTTTGACGGGTCGCGACTGCCGGACTATAGCCCGACCCGCTTTGGGTTCCCCGCAAGGGGATCAAAAGGGAACCGGGTGAAAGACCCGGGCTGCCCCCGCAACTGTCAGCGGCGAGCACGATCCCACTAAGCCACTGGGCCGCAAGGCCCGGGAAGGCGGGATCGGGCGTTCGAGCCGCGAGCCAGGAGACCTGCCTAAAGCAGTCGTCTTTCGCAAGACCGGAGGGGTCTTGTCGGACGGGGAAGTATTCCCGGTTGGCGACGTTTGGACCTGCCGCGTGGGCGGAGGGCCGGGCGTTCCGCCTCGCTCCCCGATCGCGTGGCCAAACGCGAAACGAGGGACTTGAATGAAGACCTGCCTTTACCTTTCGGCGGCGGCGCTCGCCCTGTCGCCCGCGGCCGCCCAGGCCGCCGCAGCGATCACCGACGTCGACACCATCGTCATCACCGCCAGCCGCGCGCCGGAACGGGCCGACCGGGTCGGCGGCCAGATCACGGTGCTGGACCGCGCCGACATCGACGCCCAGCAGACGCCGATCGTCTCCGACCTGCTGGCCCGCACCCCCGGCGTCAGCGTCACCCGCAACGGCGGCCCGGGCGGCGCGACCCAGCTGCGCATCCGCGGCGCGGAGACCGAGCAGACCGTGGTGCTGATCGACGGCGTCAAGCTGAACGATCCGTCGGCCACCGGCTCCGGTTACAACTTCGCCAACCTGATCACCGGCGACGTCTCCCGCATCGAGGTGCTGCGCGGCGCCCAGTCGGTCATCTGGGGCAGCCAGGCCATCGGCGGCGTGGTCAACCTGATCACCGCCGATCCCGAAAGCTCCTTCGAAGGCCGGGTCGACGTCGACGGCGGCGCCCACGAGAGCGGCTATGTCCAGGCCGGCGTCGGCGGCAAGTCCGAGCGCGTGACCTGGCGGGCCAGCGCCGGCTACCTGACCACCGGTGGCATCTCCCAGTTCGACGAGCGCCAGGGCGGGCGCGAGAAGGACGGCTACCGGAACACCAGCGCCGCGGCCAAGGCCAGGGTCGCGCTCACCGACCAGCTCTCCCTCGACGTCCGCGGGGTCTATTCGCGAGGGCGCAACGAGTTCGACGGCTTCCCGGCGCCGGCCTTCAGCTTCGCCGACACCCGCGAATACGGGATCACCGAGGACATCGTGGCCTACGCCGGGCTGGGCCTCGACCTGCTGGACGGACGGCTCGTCAACCGGGTGGCCTTCGCCTACACCCACACCGACCGCGACAACTTCAATCCCGACCAGGCGGTGACCCCCCGCACCTTCGACGCCGCCGGCCGCAACCGCAGGTTCGAATACCAGGGGACCTGGAAGGTGGCCGACGCGTGGAGCGCGGTGTTCGGCGCGGAGTCCGAGCGCTCGTCCATGCGCACGGCCTCGCCGTCCAGCTTCACCCCGAACCCCGTGCCCGGACGCCGCAAGGCCCAGCTCGACGCCGTATACGGCCAGGTGAAGGGCGAGGTGGCCGCGGGCCTGACCGTGGCCGGCGGCCTGCGCTACGACGATCACGGCGACTTCGGCGACCATACGGTGGGCCAGGCCTCCGCCGCCTGGGCGCTGAACGACGGCGCCACCGTGCTGCGGGCGAGCTGGGGCCAGGGCTTCAAGTCCCCCTCGCTCTACCAGCTGGGGAGCGAGTACGGGAACGGCGCCCTCGACCCGGAGTCGGCCGAGACCTGGGACGCCGGCGTCGAGCAGCGCTTCGCCCAGGGGCGGGTGGTGCTCTCCGGCGCCTACTTCGAGCGGCAGACGAAGAACCAGATCGACTTCGTCTCCTGCTTCTCCAGCCCGAACCTGCCGCTCTGCCGCGGACCCAACGGCGCGACGCGGTCCGGCTTTTACGACAACATCGCCCGCACCGAGGCGCGCGGGGTCGAGTTGGAAGGGCAGGCCAAGCTGACCGAAGACCTGACGCTGGCGGCCAACTACACCTGGACCCGGGCCCGCAACGACACCCCCGGCAACGCCAACCGCGGCAAGCGCCTGGCGCGGCGGCCGCAGGACGAGGCCTATGGCGAGGCGACGTACCGCTGGCCGGTCGGCGTCACCACGGCGGTGGCCGTGCATTACATCGGCCATTCCTTCGACGACGCGGCCAACCGCAATCGCTTGAAGAGCGTGACCCTGGTGGACCTGCGGGCGAGCTGGCCGCTGCGGGAGCGGATCGAGCTCTACGGCCGGGTGGAGAACCTGTTCGACCGCCCCTATCAGACGATCCGCAACTACGGCCAGCCGGGCCGCTCCGCCTACGCGGGCGTACGGGCGAGCTTCTGATGGTCGGGCCGGCCGACGCCCTGGCGGAGTTCCGCCGGCACGGCGGCCGGCTCGCAGCCGCGGCGGCGTTGTTCCCCGACGCGCCGCGGCCCTGGCTCGACCTTTCCACCGGCGTCAACCCCAGGGCCTATCCGCTGCGCCCGGTTCCGCGCGCGGCGCTGGCCCGGCTGCCGGACCCGCAGGAGACCGCCGCGGCGGAGGCCGCCGCCGCCGCCGCCTTCGGCGCCCGCCCCGATCACGTCGCGGCGGTTCCGGGCAGCGAGGCGGCCCTGCGCCTCCTGCCGCGGCTGCTCGGCGCCCGTTCCGTCGCCATCGCGGCGGCGACCTATTCCGGCCACGCCGAAGCCTGGCGTGCGGCCGGCGTCACCGCCGCCGCCGATGCTGACGCGGCCGAGGCCTGGGTGGTGGTCAACCCCAACAACCCCGACGGCGCGGTCACGCCTGCGGCGGACATTCTCGCCTCCGCCGAACGGCGCTGGACGATCGTGGATGAGGCCTTCGCCGACGCGGGCCCTGAGCACAGCGTCGCGGACCACGCGAGGGGCCGCCTCGTCGTGCTGCGCTCGTTTGGCAAGTTCTACGGCCTGCCGGGCCTGCGGCTCGGCTTCATCGTGGCCGACCCGGCGCTGATCGCCCGGATCCGCCTGACCCAGGGCGACTGGCCGATCGGCGCGCAGGCCGTCGCGGCCGCGCGGGCCGCTTACGCCGATGTGGCGTGGGCGGAGCGCGCCCGCGCGCGCCTGTCGCGCGACGCCCGGCGCCTCGACGCGGCGCTGCAGGCGGCCGGCCTGGCGCCGCTGGGCGGGACGGCGCTGTTCCGCCTGGTCCATGCGCCTGACGCTACGGCGGTGTTCCTTCGCCTGGCGCAGGCGGGGATACTGTGCCGTCCGTTCGCGGATCCGCACCGCCTGCGGTTCGGCTTTCCAGGCGCACCGCGCGACTGGGACCGGCTGCAGGCCGCCCTGAGAGGAGACGCTCCATGACCGACGAGGGCGAACACGCAGCGGCCATGAAGGCGCTGAAAGCCGAGCGCGACGCCCTGATGGCCGCCAAGCGCGAAGGCGCGGGCCTCTTGATGGTCCACACCGGCGACGGCAAGGGCAAGTCCACCGCCGCCTTCGGCATGGTCGCCCGCGCCCTCGGCTGGGGCTTCAAGGTCGGTATCGTCCAGTACATCAAGGGCAAGTGGGTCACCGGCGAGCGGCAGTTCTTCGCCAAGTTCCCCGACCAGGTGACCTGGCGGGTGATGGGCGAGGGCTTCACCTGGGAGACCCAGGACCGCGCCCGCGACGTGGCGGCGGCGGAGGCCGCCTGGAAGATTTCCCTGGAGATGATCCATGATCCGGCGCTGCACCTCGTCCTGCTGGACGAGCTGAACATCGCCCTGCGCTACGACTATCTCGACGTGCGCGAGGTGGCCGCGGCGCTGAAGGCGCGCCCGCCGGAGAAGCACGTCTGCGTCACCGGCCGCAACGCCAAGCCCGAGCTGGTCGAGATCGCCGACCTGGTCAGCGAGGTGACCGCCGTGAAGCACCCCTTCGAGCAGGGCTTCAAGGCCCAGCGCGGGATCGACTTCTGATGACCCTGGGCCGTCGCGAGGCGATCGCCGTGGGCGCGGCCTGGGTGCTGGCGGGGGCTGCGCCAGCGCCGGCGCGGCGCGTGGTCTCGCTGAACCCCTGCCTCGACGCCGCCCTGTTGGCGGTGGCCGACCCGGGCCAGATCGCCGCCCTCAGCCATTTTTCGCGGGAGGAGGGGGCCTCCAGCATCGGCGCCGCCGCGCTCAGGTTCCCCTTCGTCTACGAGAGCGCCGAGGAGGTGATCGCCCGTTCGCCCGACCTGGTGCTGGCCAGCCGGCATTCGTCGCTGGCGACCCGCAACGCCCTGCGCCGGCTGGGCGTGCCGGTGCTGCTGTTCGCCACCCCCGACACCATCGCCGGCAGTCTCGCCCAGATGATGCGGATCGCCGTGGCCCTCGGTCGCGCGGCCCAGGGGCGAGCCGAGCAGGCGCGCATCGAGGCGGCCCTGGCCGCCGCCGCGCCGCCGCCGGGGACGAAGCCGCTCACCGCCCTGGTCTACCAGCGCGGCGGCTTCTCCTCCGGGCCGGGCACCCTGATGGACGAGCTCCTGACCCGCACCGGCTTCAGCAACGCCATCGTCCGCTACGGCATCAAGCGCACCAGCAACGTGCCCCTGGAGCAGGTGGTCGCCGACCCGCCGCAGGTGCTGCTGCGCGGCGTCGAATATCCGGGCCAGCCGGGCTGGGGCGAGCGGATCATGAGCCATCCGGCCCTGGCCGGGGTCGGCCCCAGGATGCGCATCGTCACCTTCCCGCAGCGCCTGATGTACTGCGGCGGCCCCAACCTCATCGAAGCCGCCGCCCTGCTCGCCGCCGCCCGCCGCCGGGCCTCGGGCGGCGCGGCATGAGGGGGATTGGGCGAGGGCAATCTCCTTTCCCCCTCGATGGGGGCAGGGAGAAGGGGGTCGAGTCCTGCGCCCCATGACCACTCGCCGCCACCCGAACCCCGTCGCCCTCTCCTCCGGCCTGGCCCTGCTGGTCCTCGTTCTGGCGGGCCTCTCCCTGATGGCCGGCCGCGTCTGGGTGCCCTGGAGCGCCTGGACGTCCTGGGGTCAGGACCCGCGCTGGGCGATCATCTTCGAGCTGCGGGTGCCCCGCACCCTGCTGGGGATCCTGGTGGGCGCGGCCCTCGGGGCGTCCGGCGCGGCGCTACAGGGCTACACCCGCAATCCCCTCGCCGATCCGGGGGTGCTCGGGATCTCCTCGATGGCGGCGCTGGGCGGCGTGGTCAGCCTCTACTTCGGCCTGACGATCGACTCGCCCTGGATCCTGCCGGCGCTGGCGATCGGCGGCGCCTGGCTGGGCGTGGTCCTGCTGCTGTTGCTGGCCGGCTCCACGTCCAGCATCGTCACCTTCGTCCTGGCCGGCGTCGTGCTGCAGTCGATGGCCACCGCCGGCACGGCGCTGGCCCTCAACCTCGCGCCGACCCCCTGGGCGGTGAACGAGATCGTCAACTGGCTGATGGGCGCCCTGGCCGACCGCAGCATGGAGGAGCTGCAGCTCGCCGCGCCGTTCATCATCGCCGGCGTCGCCGTCCTGTTCACCACCACACGCGCCCTCGACGCCCTCACCCTGGGCGAGACCGGGGCGGCGTCCCTGGGGATCGACCTGCGCGCCGTGCGCCTGGCGCTCACCGCCGGGGTGGCGCTGGCCGTCGGCGCGAGCGTGGCGGTGACCGGGGTGATCGGCTTCGTGGGCCTGGTGGTGCCGCACCTGGTCCGCCCGCTGGTGGGCTCGCGGCCCGGCCCGTTGCTGCTCCCCAGCGCGCTGGCCGGCGCGGCCCTGGTGCTGGCGGCCGACATCGTCGTGCGGCTGACGCCCTCGGCGGCGGAGGTCAAGCTTGGCGTCGCCATGGCCGCCATCGGCGGGCCCTTCTTCCTCTTCCTGCTGGCCAGATTGCGCCGGAGGATCGCATGACCGAACCGCTCTCCGCGGCGAACCTGACGGTGCGCTTCGGCGGCCGCGACGTCCTGGCCGATCTCTCGCTGCGGCTGGAGCCGGGGCAGGTGATCTGCATCGTCGGGCCGAACGGGGCCGGCAAGTCCACCCTGATGGCCTGCCTCGCGGGCCTCCGGAAGCCCGATCGCGGCGAGGCCCGGCTGGGCGAGGCGCCGGTGCTGGCCCTGCCCCCCCGCAGGCGCGCCCGGCGCATTGGCTTCCTGCCGCAGACGCCGGAGATCGCCTGGGCGATCGAGGCCGAGACCCTGGTCTCCCTGGGCCGCACGCCGTACCTGGGCGCCGGGGGCGTGGGCGAGGAGGGCCGCGCCGCTGTGGCCCGCGCCATGCAGATGACCGACGTGACCGGCCTGGCGCATCGCACCGTCGACACCCTCTCCGGCGGCGAACGGGCCCGGGTGCTGATCGCCCGGGCCCTGGCCGGCGACCCCGAGTGGCTGCTGGCCGACGAGCCGCTGGCGGGCCTGGATCCCGGCCACCAGATCGACGCCTGCGACCTGTTCCGCCGGCTGGCGCAGGAGGGGTGCGGGGTGGTGATGACCCTGCACGACCTCGGCATGGCCCTGCGCGTCGCCGACCGGGTGCTGGTCCTGGCCGAGGGCGGGATGATCGCCGACGGCCCGGCGGTGGAGGCCCTGTCGCCCCAGGTGATCCGGCGCGCCTACGGCGTCGAGGCGCGCCTGCACAAAGGCGCCCACGGCCCGGCGCTGGAGCTGGTGGGTCGCCATGGGGGCTGACCTGGCGCTCGACGCCTGGACCCCGCCCTGGCGCGCCGCCGCCGCGCTCGCGGCGGAGGCGCTCGTGGGCTACCCCCAGGCGCTGCACCGGCGCCTGCCGCATCCGGTGACCTGGGCCGGCGCGGCCATCGGCGGCCTGGAGCGCGCGCTCAACCGTGCGGAATGGGCGGGCCCGGCGCGCCGCATCCTCGGCGTCGTCGTCGTCCTGCTGGTCGCCGGCGGAGCCGCAGCGCTCGGCTGGGCGCTGCAGGTCCTGTTGCTGGGCCTGCCCTTCGGCGCCCTGGCGGTCGTGGTCGTCGCCACCGTCGGCCTCGCCCAGCACAGCCTCTACGACCATGTGGCGGCGGTGGCGCGCCCGCTGGCGGCCGGCGACCTTCCCGCCGCCCGGGCCGCGGTCGGCCGGATCGTCGGCCGCGACGTGGCGGCCCTGGACGAAGCCGGCGTCGCCGCCGCCGCGGTGGAGAGCCTGGCCGAGAGCTTCAACGACGGAGTGGTCGCCCCGGCCTTCTGGCTCGCCGTCGCCGGCCTGCCGGGCCTGTTCGCCTACAAGGTCGTGAACACCGCCGACAGCCTGATCGGCCACAAGGAGCCGCGCTGGCGGGCCTTTGGTTGGGGCGCCGCACGCACGGACGATGTCATGAACCTGGTCCCGGCCCGGCTGGCCGGACTGCTGATCATCCTGGCCGGCGGGGGGCGCGGCCTGGGGATCATGATCCGCGACGCCCGGCGCCACGCCTCGCCCAACGCCGGCTGGCCGGAGGCGGCGATGGCGGGCGCTCTCGGGGTGCGCTTGGGCGGCCCAACGACCTACGACGGCGTCGTGACCCAGCGCCCGATCCTGGGCGAGGGCCGCCTCCCGCAGCCCGCCGACTTGCCGCGCGCCTTGCGGATCTACCTGATCGCCTGCGGCCTGCTCTGGGCCCTGGTGGTCGCCGGAGGGTTCATATGGCCGCGCTGATGCTGCAGGGCTGCGGTTCGGACGTGGGCAAGTCGGTGCTCACCGCCGGCCTCTGCCGCCTGTTCGCCAACCGCGGCCTGACGGTGCGGCCGTTCAAGCCGCAGAACATGTCCAACAACGCCGCGGTCACCGCCGACGGCGGCGAGATCGGCCGCGCCCAGGCGCTGCAGGCGCTCGCCTGCCGCACGCCGCCCACCGTCCACATGAACCCGGTCCTTCTCAAACCGCAGTCGGACGTCGGCGCCCAGGTCATCGTCCGTGGACAGATGATCGGCGCCCGCACAGCCCGCGACTACCAGGGCGGCAAGGCCGCCCTGCTGTCCTTGATTCTGGAAAGTCACCGGCTGCTCGCCGCGGAAAGCGACCTCGTGCTGGTCGAGGGCGCCGGCAGCCCCGCCGAGGTCAACCTGCGCGCCGGCGACATCGCCAACATGGGCTTCGCCCTGGCCGCCCAGGTCCCCGTGGTGCTGGTGGGCGACATCGACCGCGGCCACGTGATCGCCGCCCTGGCCGGCGCCAAGGCGGTGCTGGACGAAGCCGACTGCGCCGCGATCCACGGCTTCCTGATCAACAAGTTCCGCGGCGATCCCACGCTGTTCGACGACGGCCGCCGGGCGATCATCGCGCACACCGGCTGGCCGGACCTGGGCCTGGTCCCCTGGCTCGCCGCCGCCGCCAGCCTGCCGGCCGAAGACGCCGTCGTGCTGCAGGGACCGGGCGGGCGCGGCCGGGGCGCGAAGGCGAAGATTGTCGTCCCGATGCTCTCCCGGATCGCCAACTTCGACGACTTCGACCCTCTGCGGCACGAGCCGGAGATCGAACTCGGCTTCGTCCCGCCGGGGACCGCGCTGCCGGGCGACGCCGACCTGGTGGTCCTGCCGGGGACCAAGGCGACCCTGGCGGACCTGGCCTTCCTGCGCGCCCAGGGCTGGGACGTGGACCTCGCCGGCCATGTCCGCCGCGGCGGGCGGGTGCTGGGCGTCTGCGGCGGCTACCAGATGCTGGGGACCCGCGTCGCCGACCCCGGCGGGATCGAGGGGCTGCCCGGCGAGGCGGCGGGCCTGGGCCTGCTCGACGTGGAGACGGTGCTGACCGGCGAGAAGACCCTGCAGGCCGTGCGCGGCCGCGCCGGCGGCGGGGCGGCGACATGGGAGGGGTATGAGATGCATGTGGGACGCACCACGGGACCGGGCCTTTCCCGCCCGTTCCTGCAGATCGAGGGCGAGGGCCCGCACGGCGCGGTCTCCGCCGACGGGCGGATCGCCGGCGCCTATGTCCACGGCCTCTTCCAGGCCGGCGGCTTCCGCCGCGCCTTCCTCGAAGGCCTGGGCGCCGCCTCCCTGGGCCTCGACCACGGCGCGGTGGTGGACCAGGCGCTGGACGCGATCGCCGAAGCGCTGGAGCGCGCGCTGGACATCCCGGCCCTGGCCCGCATCGCCGGCCTCAAGGCGCTGGCCGCATGAGCGCCGCCTGGGCCCCGCCGGCGCTGGCGGCCTTCGATCCGGCCCTGGAGGCGCGCCTGCGCGCCCTGGTGGACGGCAAGGCCAAGCCGCCCGGCGCGCTCGGCCGGCTGGAGGACCTGGCGGTGCAGGTCGGCCTGATCCAGGGCCGCGCCGACCCCCGGATCCACAAGGCCACGGTGCTGGTGTTCGCCGGCGACCATGGGCTCAGCGAGGAGGGCGTCTCGGCCTACCCGTCGGCGGTGACCGCGGCGATGGTCGGGCTGTTCCTGTCGGGCCGGGCCAGCGTCAACGCCTTCGCCGCCGCCGTGGGCGCAGATGTGCGGGTGGTGGACGTGGGTGTCGCCGCCGACCTGCCGCAGCACCCCTGGCTGGTCGCCGCCAAGGTGCGCGCCGGGACCCGCAACGCCGCGCGCGAGCCGGCGATGACCGAGGCCGAGTGCGCGGCGGCGCTGCTGGCCGGCCTCGACGCCGCCCAGGCGGCGGTCCGCGATGGCGCCGAGGCGATCGCACTCGGCGAGATGGGCATCGGCAACACCGCCGCCGCCAGCCTGGTCTTGCACCGCCTGGCGCCCGCGCCGCTGGCCGACTGCGTGGGCGCCGGGGCCGGCCACGACGCGGCGGGCATGGCGCGCAAGGCGGCGGTCCTGACGCGCGCGGCCGCCCGCAGCGACGCGGCCGAACCGTTCGAGGTGCTGCGCCAGTTCGGCGGCTACGAGATCGCCGCCATCGCCGGGGCGGCGCTGGGCGCCGCGGCCCTGCGCACGCCGGTGGTGGTCGACGGCTTCATCGCCGGCGCCGGCGTGCTGGCGGCCGTGCGGATGGCCCCGCAGCTCGCGGCCTATTGCGTCTTCGCGCACCGCTCCGCCGAGCGCGGCCACGCCCTGATGCTGGAAGCCCTGGGCGCCCGGCCGCTGTTCGATCTGGGTCTGCGGCTGGGGGAGGGCACCGGCGCGGTCCTGGCCATTCCGCTGCTGCGCGCCGCGGCGCGGCTGGTCACCGACGTCGCCGACCTCGCCGAGGTGGTCGGGCCGCCATGATCGCCGAAGAGCTGCGTCGTCTGGCCTGCGCCGTACAATTCCTCACCCGGCTGCCGGTCGCGGGCGGTGGTGAATGGCGCGACGAGCGGCTGGCGCGTTCGGCGAAGTATTTTCCGCTGGTGGGGATCCTGGTGGGGGCGCTGTCGGCCGGCGCGCTGCTGCTGGCGCGGCAGGTCTGGCCGCAGGGCGCCCTGCCGGCGTTGCTGGCGGTGGCGGTGGGCGTCGTGGTCACCGGCGGTTTCCACGAGGACGGCCTGGCCGACACCGCCGACGGCCTGGGCGGCGGCCAGACCCGCGAGCGCAAGCTCAGCATCATGAAGGACAGCCGGCTGGGCAACTATGGCGCCCTGGCGCTGGGCTTGGTCCTGGCCGCCAAGGTGCTGGCGCTGGCGCAGTTGCAGCCGCCGCTGGCCGGCGCGGCCGTACTGGTCTGCGCCCATGGGCTGGCCCGCGCCGCGGCGGTGACGATGATGGTCGCCACCCCCTACGCCGCCGATCTCGACGCCTCCAGGCTCAAGCCTTCCGCCCGCGCCGCGCGGCCGTGGGAGGCGGCGGTCGGGCTGCTCATCGGCGCCGCGCCGCTGCTGCTGCTTGATCCCGTCGTCGCGGGGGTCTGCGTCCTGGCCGGCGCCCTGGCTTCAGCCTGGCCGGCGCTGGCGGCCCGCCGGCTGATCGGCGGCCACACCGGCGACGTCGCCGGCGCGGTCGAGCAGGTCTTCGAGACCGGCTTCCTCCTGGCCGCTGCGGCGACGATCGCGCTGTAGCCCGCGCTTGCCGCCTCAGGCCGCGAGGCTCGTCTCCGCCGGCAGCAGCGCATGGACGACGAGCCGGCTGAGCAGGCGATTGTCGATCGGGATGATCGCATCCACGAAAAGATGCTCGGACACGGAATCCATCGCAGGCGGCGCCTGAAGCTGATCCGTTCCGACGACGAAGGTCTCCTGGACGGCGTCGACCAGCAGACCGGCGAGGCGATGCTCGTGCTGCACCACCACGATGACATGACGCGAAGAGGGCGTCGTGACCCCCAGGCCCAGGCGGTTGCGCAAGTCCACCACGGGTATCACTGAGCCGCGCAGGTTGATCACGCCGCGCAGGTACGAGGGCGTCTGCGGCATCGCCGTCTCCGCCGTCCAGCCGCGGATCTCGCGCACGGCATTGATGTCGATGCAGAACTCCTGCTCGGCGATCTCGAACGAGATCAGCTCCAGCTTTCCGTTCGTGGCGTCGAAAGCCGCTTGGCTCACCCGCAGTCTCCGATGCAAATCATTCGACGCTTGCTCGCGCCGCCTTGGACAATCTTGAAGCCCGTCGGGGGAAGCTCGAGCCCCGCGGCCGGGGACCGGCTGTCGCGCCTCAGCACGGCGTCCTCATCTAGAATTCCTCCCAGCCGCCGGCGTCGGCCGCCGGGCTGGCGCGCCTGCCGACAGCAGCGGCGATCTTGGCCTGCGCCCGGGCCACCGGATTGCGGGCCGGGGCGTGGCGGCCGGGCTGGGCCAGGCGCAGAACTGGGGTGCTCTGCGCATCCGCGCCACAGTCGAAACGCCCCACCAGCCTGCCCAGCTCCATCGCCTCTGACTTCAGGCTGGCGGCGGCCGCCGTCGCCTCTTCCACCATGGCCGCATTCTGCTGTGTCACCTGGTCCATCTGGTTGACGGCGGTGTTCACCTGGCTGAGCCCGGTCGCCTGCTCCTGCGCCGACTGGGAAATCTCCGCGATCAGCTGGTCCATCTCGGTGACCTTCGCGACAATGCCGGTCAGGGCTTCCCCGGTGTCGCCGACAAGCCGCACGCCGCGCTCGACCTGGCTGGAGCTGGCGGCGATCAGCGCCTTGATCTCCTTGGCCGCCTCCGCCGAGCGTTGGGCGAGGGCCCGCACCTCCTGGGCGACGACCGCGAAGCCCCGTCCCGCCTCGCCCGCGCGGGCCGCCTCGACGCCGGCGTTCAAGGCCAACAGGTTGGTCTGGAAGGCGATCTCGTCGATCACCCCGATGATTTGGGTGATCTGCTTGGAGCTCTGCTCGATCTCGCCCATGGCGGCGACCGCGTCACGCATCACCTCTCCGGAGCGAACTGCGTCCTGCCTGGCGCCGGAAGCGGCGGTGTTGGCCTGCTTGGCGCCCTCCGCGCTGCGTCTCACCGTGGCGGTGATCTGGTCCAGGGCGGCCGCCGTCTCCTCCAGGCTGGCCGCCTGCTGCTCCGTCCGCCGTGACAGGTCGTCGGACGCGCTGGCGATCTCGTCGGCGCCGCCGCCCACGCTGCTGGTCGAGGTCGCGACCGCGCCCATCGTCTCCTGCAGGGTGGTCATGGCGGCGTTGAAGTCGTTCTTCAACTTCTCGAACGCCGGATCGATCGGCCGGCTGATCCTGTGTTTGAGGTTGTTGTTGGCCAGTTCCGTCAGGCCGCCGGCGATCTCGTCGACCGCCTGAACCCGTCCGGTGACGTCGGTGGCGAACTTGACGATCTTCGTCACCTTGCCGTTGCTGTCGAAGATCGGATTGTAGGACGCCTGGATCCAGATCTCCTTGCCGCCCTTGCCGATACGCTTGAACTCGGCCGCGACATATTCACCTGCGTTCAGCTTGCGCCAGAAGTCCTGGTATTCAGGGGATTGTCCGTAGGCCGTCTCCACGAACATGCGGTGGTGCCGGCCCTTGATCTCGGCGAGGCTGTAGCCGAGGACCGCCAGGAAGTTCTCATTGGCTGTGATGACTTCGCCGCCCAGCGTGAACTCGATCACCGCCTGGACCCGGGAGATCGCCTCGATCTTGCCCTCGAACTCCGCGTTCCTGACCTTTTCGGCCGTAATGTCGGTCGCAACCTTCACGACCTTGGTTACGACGCCCCGGGCGTTCTTCACCGGGTTGTAGGAGGCCTGAATCCAGACCTCCTTGCCGCCTTTGCCGATACGTCGGTATTCGCGCTGATCGAACTCCCCGCGGCCCAGCTTGGCCCAGAAGGCGGCGTATTCGGCGCTCCTGACGTAGTCGGGATCCACGAAGAGGCTGTGATGCTGGCCCCGGATCTCCGAAAGACCATAGCCCAGCGCGCTGCAGAAGTTCTCGTTCGCCGTGAGGATCTTGCCTCGGAGATCGAACTCGATGATCGCCAGCGATCGATCCAGAGCCGCGAGGACAGACGCCGCCTGGGCCGAGTTTCCGGGAATGCCGAACTTCATTTAGCCCTCCGAGACCGACGCGGCCCCCAAGGCCGGAAGGTGATGATCCGGCCCCACCCCAAGAGCGGTGGGAAATGACCCTTTTGTTCTCGGCTGGATTTACACGATAAAAATTAAGCAGTTGTGTATTCCGGAAGTTCTCGGCCACCTCCTTTCGCGCACTACTCTAAGCTGATTTAGGTCCAGACTTTGAGTTGAGGTAAAACCGCCCCCGGTGGGTGGGTGGAAAGGCCTCAATTCGTTGCGCTTCGAGGTGGAGGCGCAGGATCGAAAGGCCATCCGCACCCGTCTGGGATGTATCGGCACGGGTCATTTACTTCCAAGGCCGCGCCGGGTCGCCGCTACGATCGCACGGAGGAAACCGGCGCGGCGTCCGCCCAGTATTTCCGGCGCACCTCGTGCTTGGCCAGCTTGCCGGTGGGCAGGCGGGGGAGCTCGTCGACGAAGTCCACCGTGCGCGGGCGGCTGACGCCCGAGACCTGGGCGCGGCAGAAGGCCAGGATGTCGTCGGCGACGGCCTGGGTGGCATCGGCCGGGTCCTTGAGCTGGATGACCGCCTTCACTTCCTCGCCGAACTCGGCGCTGGGCACGCCGATCACCGCCGCGTCGGCCACCTTGGGGTGTTCGATCAGCACGTTCTCGATGGCCTGCGGATAGATGTTCACCCCGCCGCGGATGATCATGAAGTCCTTGCGGTCGCACAGGAACAGATAGCCGTCCTCGTCCATGTAGCCGATGTCGCCGAGCGTCGACCAGGTCGGGTGCGCCGGATGTCGGGCCTTGGCGCTCTTCTCCGGGTCGTTGCGGTATTCCACCATCTTCACGCCCTCGAAGTAGATCAGCCCCTCCTTGCCGGGCGGCAGCTCCTCGCCGTCCTCGCTGCTGATGTGGATCCGGCCCCAGGTGGCCTTGCCCACCGAGCCGGGCTTCTTCAGCCACTCCTCGGCGGTGATGTAGCACTGCCCGATGGCCTCGGAGCCGGAGTAGTACTCGTCGATGATCGGCCCCAGCCAGGCCAGCATCCGCTTCTTCACCTCCACCGGGCAGGGGGCGGCGGCGTGGACCAGCCGCTTGAGGGTGGACAGGTCATAGGCGGCGCGCCTTTCCGGCGACAGGGCGAGGAGGCGCACGAACATGGTCGGCACCATCTGGGCGTAGGTGACCTTCCAGTCCTGGATGGCCTTCAGCGCCTGCTCGGCGTCGAAGCGCCTGAGCACCACCACCGTCCCGCCGGAGCGCAGGGTGGTGACCATCTGGAACAACGGCGCGGCGTGATAGAGCGGCGCCCCCGTGAACGTCACAAGCGGCTGCAGCCCCTCGTAACGGCGGCGGGAATTGAGCTCCATCTCCACTTCCGTCTCGATGGGCCCGCTTTCGAACAGCACGCGGATGCCCTTGGGCCGTCCGGTCGTGCCGCCGGAGTAGGGCAGGTAGAAGCCTGAGATCTGGTCGGCGATCGGCGTCGCGGGCTGAGCCGCCAGGGCCTCGCTCCAGCTCTCCGCACCGGGCAGGGGTGTCTCGCCGACCGTATAGATCTTCAGCAGGTTCGGCGCCTGGCCGCGGTCGGCCGTCAGCGCTCGGGGCGTCTCGCCCACGCTGGCTTCGGTGATCAGCACCTTGGCCCCGCAGTCGTCCACGATGTAGGCCGTCTCCGCCGGCTTCAGGTGGGTCGAGATCGGCGTGGTCATCAGGCCGGCGCGCTGTGCGGCCCAGTAGGCGACGGCGTAGTCCGTCCCGTTCTTCAGCATCACCGCGATCGCGTCGCCGGGCTTCAGCCCCAGCTTGCGGAACAGCTGCGCTCCGCGGTTCGAGGCTGCGTCCAGCTGGGCGTAGGTGAGGATCTCGCCGGTGTCGGCCACCACCAGCGCCGGCTTGTCGGGGTGCTCGATCGCGTGCTGATAGGGGTGCATGGGCCTGTCTCCTCCGAGGTCCAGGGAGCGTTCGACGTCGCCCTCTCAGGTCATTTCGTCAAGGCTACGCGAAAGCCGCCGTCGCGTCAGATCGCGAACGTGAAGCCCCCGTTGACCGGATAATTCTGGCCGGTGATCCAGGAGCTGGCCTCGGAGGCGAGCAGCAGGACGACGGCGGCCACGTCGTCCGGGCGGCCCTGGCGGCGGACCACGTACCGCTTCAGCATTTCCTTCGTCAGGGCGGCGTGCTCCGGCGTCATTTCCACGCCCTCGCGCCCCATGTTGCTGAGCGAGATGGTGTTGGCGGTCACCCCGTACCGCCCGAGCGACCGGGCCAGCGCCCGCGAGAAGCCCGCCGCGCCGGCCTTGGCCGCGGAGTAGGCCTCATGTCCCTGCTCGCCGGCGCGCCCGGCGTCGGAGACGATGGTGACGATGCGCCCGTAGCCGCGGGCCACCATGCCGCCGGTGAACACCCGCGCGCAGGTCATCACCCCGAACAGGTTGACGTGCATGTAGCGGTCCCACTCGGCCGGATCGGTGGTCCAGAAGTCCAGCCTGGGCATCGCCGCGTCCGGCCCGGCGTTGCCGGCGTTGTTGACCAGGATGTCCACCGGGCCGAGCTCCCGGTCGATCTTCGCCGCCATGGCCTGGACGCCGGCGAAGTCGCCGACGTCGGCCTGCACGGCGATCGCCCTGCCGCCTTCCGCCTCGATCTCGGCGACCACCGCCTGGGCGCGGTCCAGCATGAAGTCGTTGACCGCCACCTTGGCCCCATGGGCGGCCAGGGCGTGGGCGATCCCGCGGCCGACCCCCTGGCCCGAACCGGTGACGACGGCGACGCGGCCGGTGAGGTCGAATGTGAACTTGGTCATGTGGTCCGCCCTAGATGACTGCGTCGTCGCGCAAGCCCGCGATCTCGTCGCTGGTGAATCCCGCCGAGCCCAGCACGGCGTCGGTGTGCTCGCCCACCAGCGGCGGCTCGGCCGTCGCCGCCTCGCTGCGGCGGCCCTCGGAATCGATCAGCCGCAGGGGGCTGGCCGGCACGTCCTGCCCGGCCACGGTGATGACCGCGCCCCGAGCCGCGTGCTGCGGATCGGCGGCGATGTCGGCGCCCTGGTTGACGGCGTTCACCGCCGCCCCAAGCGGCCCGAGCCTGGCCACCCATTCCGCCGCCGGCTTGGTCTTGAAGATCTCCGCCAGCCGCTGGGTGACGGCGGCCGACTCCTCGCCCGCAGCCTTCAGCTTCTCGGCCAGGTCGCCCGCGCCCAGGCCCTCGCACAGGGCCGCCCAGGTGCGCGGCTCGGCCGCGGCGACGCTGACGAACCGCCCGTCGGCGCAGGCGTAGAGCCGCCGGTCGTGGGTGGCCCTGATGCCGCCGTAGTCCGGCTTCAGCGATCCGGGCGCGCCGGACAGCAGCCACATGGAGCTTTCCGACAGGCTGATGTCGACCTGGCAGCCCTTGCCCGTGCGGGCCCGCTCGAGCACCGCGGCCAGCACGCCGGTGGTCGCCATCATCGCCCCCAGCGGCACCGAGAGCATGGCCCCGGGATGCCAGGGCAGGTTGGGCGAGAGCGCCGCCATCAGGCCCGAATGGCCCAGGTAGGAGAGGTCGTGGCCGGCCCATTCGGCGCTGGGGCCGTCCTGGCCGAAGCCGGTGATCGAGCACCAGATCAGCCGCGGCGCCACCTTCGCCGCCTCCGGATAGCCGAAGCCGCGGGCGGACATCGAGCCGGGCTTGGCGTTCTCCACCAGCACATCGCAGGCCTGGGCCAGCCGGCGCAGCACCTGGGTGGCCGCGGGCTTGCGCTGGTCGAGGGTGATGGAGCGCTTGCCGCGGCTCAGGCCCACCTGGCCGATCACCAGGCTGCGCTGGCCGGCCTGGGCGGGGCTCTCCACCCGGATCACCTCGGCGCCCAGATCGGCGAGCTGGACGGTGCAGTAGCCTCCCGGGGGGAGCACGGTCAGGTCCAGCACCCGAAGGCCGGACAGCGGTCTGATGGCGGTCATGTCGTCCACTGTAGGCGGGCCGGGGCGAGCGCGTCGAGCGTGCCGCTAGGGCGCCCGTCGGCCGCCGCTCAGCGCGGCAGGGACGACCCGTCGGTGTCCACTCGCGTACGGACCTGCCTGCGGCCGGCGATCTTCCAGGCCCCGTCACGGCGCTCGTAGTCCACGTGGTAGTAGCCGTAGCCATGGCGCCGGGACTCGCCGTCGGGGCGACGGAAGACCGTCATCGCCTCCATGGCCCAGATGGCGTGGGCGCGGTCGGGGCCGTCGAAGTCGATCTCCGGGCTGTGCACATGGTGCACGGTGACCGCGTCCTTCAGCTCCGCCCTCAGCCAGTCGATCATCGCGTCGACGCCGTTCAACGGCTCCGTGGGCGAGGCGTGCGAGACGATCTCGGGCGCGTGGATTTCGCGGTAGCCGGCCCAGTCCTGGGTGTCGAGCAGGCGACCCCGCGCGGCTTCCACCCGTTTGATCTCTTCGATCGCCAGCAGGCGCTCAAGTCCGTCCATCCCTCGTCCTCTAAGCCAGCGCGAACCCTTCGTAGCCCTTCGCCGCGATAGCCTCGCACGTCTGGCGGTAGCCGCCGCCGATGTAGGCGGTGAACACCCTTGGCTTTCCGGGCACATTGGCCCCGACGTACCAGGAGTTGGCGCGGGGAAAGAGGGAGTTGTCGGCGAGCGCCTTCACCCGCGCCATCCAGGCGTCCTGCGCGCTCGCTTGCGGGTCGATCCGCGAAAGGCCCTGGGCGCGCATGTGCGCGACGCAGCCGCTGACCCAGTCCACATGCTCCTCGAGGGAGACCATCATGTTGCTGAGCACCGATGGGCTTCCCGGCCCGGCGAGGATGAAGAGGTTCGGGAAGCCCGCCACGGCGAGTCCCAGGTAGGCGTGCGGCCCGTCCGCCCAGGCCTCGCGCAAGGCGCGGCCGCCGGCGCCGCGGATGTCGATGGCCAGGAGGGCGCCGGTGACCGCGTCGAAGCCGGTGGCGTAGACGATCGCGTCCAGCGGGTATTCCCGCTCGGAGGTTCGCAGACCGCCGGGCGTGATCGCCTCGATCGGGGCGGCGCGGACGTCCACCAACTCCACGTTCGGACGATTGAAGGTCTCGTAGTAGCCGGTGTCCACGCAGATCCGCTTGGTTCCGATCGGATGGTCGTGCGGCGAGAGCCGGGCGGCGATCTGCGGGTCCTTCACCGCTTCGGCGATCTTCTCGCGCACGAAGTCGGAGGCGGCGGCGTTGACCCCCTCGTCCGTCAGAAGGTTGGGGAAGCTGGCGATCAGAATGGGACCGCCCACGGCCCACATCTGCTCATAGACGCGGCGCTGCTCCTCGATCGGCGGGACAGGCGCGCCCTCGGCGTGCGCGGTCACGCCGGGAAGGCCCGCCTTCAGCATCTGCAGGTATTTGGGACGCCGGGCCCAGTAGTCGGCGATCTCGGCCTCGCCCAGCGGCCCGTTCTGCGCGGGCAGGCTGAAGTTGGGCGTGCGCTGGAAGACGGTGACCTGCCGGGCTTCGTCGGCGATGCGGGGTATGGCCTGGATGCCGGAGGAACCCGTGCCGATCACGCCGACGCGTAGTCCGCTGAGGTCCACCGGCTCGTGCGGCCACAGGCCCGTATGGTAGCGCGGGCCGCGGAAGGACTCGTCGCCGGGGAACTGCGGCGCGCGTGGCGTGGAGAGGCAGCCGGTCGCCATCACGCACCAGCGCGCGGTGACCCGGTCGCCGCGATCCGTCTCGACCGTCCAAAGGCCGCTCAGGTCGTCGAAGACGGCGGAAAGCACGCGCGTCCCGAAGGCGATCAGGCCACGAAGGTCGAAACGGTCTGTCACATGGTTCGCGTAGGCGAGGATCTCCGGCTGGGCGGCGTAGCGTTCGCTCCAGCGCCACTCTCGCGAGAGCGACTCCGACCAGGTGTAGGCGTAATAGAGGCTGGGCAGGTCGCAGCGCGCGCCTGGATAGCGGTTCCAATACCAGGTTCCGCCGACCCCGCCGCCGGCCTCGAACCCCTGCAGGGTCAGGCCCAGTTCCCGCAGCCGGTGCAGCATGTAGAGTCCGCCGAAGCCGGCGCCGATCACCACGGCGTCGACGGCGCGGGCGATCGGCTGGCGCGGCGGCCTCGACCCTTCCGGCACGTGCCGTCTCCCTCTCGCTGGGCGCCGCGGACGCGGCGCCAGGCTTCTGTAGCCTGAATTCGAAAAAGCATGGGCTCCGCCGCGCGCGGCCGGCAAGCAGAAATCGACCGCCGCAACCGGGGGAAGTCCGCCTCGGCCCAGGGGCGGATCCGGCCGAGGGCGAGCGCTAGGCCGCACGCCGCCGCCTTCCCTCTGCGGGCCGGACCGGGGCGGCGAGGTGAACCTGGCCGCGGCCGTGGTCGAGCGTGACGCGGAAGCGGTCCAGCAGGCCGAGGCCGATCAGGGCCGACGGGATCGCCCCGCCCGGCGCCGGCTGGTAGATCTGCACGGGCACGTCCTCGAAGGTGAAGCCCGCGAACCCCACCCGCCGCGCCCGCACCACGCGATCGACGCTGAGGCCGCCCAGTCCCAGCGAATGCGCCCGCCGCACCTCGCGTCCGGCGGCGAGGAGGCCCGCGGCCTCGGCGGTGGCTTCCGACAGGGCCAGGGCGCCGTTCATCCCGGTGTCCACCAGGGCCTCCACGGCCGGCGCGGACTCCACCTGCACGTCCGCCATCAGCGCCCCGTCGCGCCGCCGGGCGGGCGCGGCGACGGCGCCGGGGGGCGGCGCATAGGCGGCCCAGGGCCGGAACGCCATGCGACGGCCCGGGAGGTCCGCGTCCAGCACCACCGCCCGCAACACGTCGCGGCCCAGCAGCATGGCGAACGGCTGGCCGGCGGCCGCGGAGAGGCTCGCCAGGTCGAGGCTGGCGGCGCGCAGGCCCTGCACCCGGATCTGCGCCAGGTCCAGGTCGAGCCCCACGGTCCGCACCACGCTCGGCCGGCCGCTCACGCCATAGGCCAGCATCGGCAGCGGAAGGCCCTTGTGCAGCGCCAGGCGCTCGGCCAGCGCCCCGTCGATGGCCGAGTACTGCGCGCCGGAATCGATCACCACCGACACCGGTTCCGCGCCGATCGCGCCCGTCAGCCGGATCAGTCCCCCGGGGCCGTCAAGGTTCGTCCACGCCGGTGCGTCGCCCGCGCCCTCGAAGGTGATCGTGGGCGGGGCGAAGATCACCCGCTCGCGTAGCAGCACCGCGCCCCCGGCCGCAGCGCCGATGATCCCAAGCTGGAAAAGCAGAGTACGGCGGGAAATCACGGCATGACCTGGGAGGGCGCAGACCTACGACATAGGAGCCGTCAGGTTCCGCGGACAGACGCCGGACGTGGCTCGCTTCGTTCGGTTGCGTCCAACGGCCGCACCCCTGACCGCCGCGTTGTCGGCGTCTTTCGGCCGGCGCGTTCATATTCGGAAAGTCATCTCCGCATAGGTTGCAGGGCGTAACACGACTCTGGGGAAACGAGTGCAGAGGCGGCGAGGTGGCGGCACGGCCGGCGACGAGGCGGCGCCAAAGGCGCTGAACACCCCGGCGCGCGAACAGGCCGAGCTCTTCGAGGCGGCGTTCAAATACGCCGGCATCGGCATGGCGCTTGTCGGGCTGGATGGCGGATTCCTGCGCCTCAACGACGCGTTCTGCCGGATCACCGGCTACTCGGAAGCGGCGCTCCTGGCGCTGGATTTCCAGGCCATCACCCACGCCGACGACCTCGACGCCGACCTGGGCCACCTTGCGCGCCTGAACGCCGGCCTGATCGGCAGCTACCAGATGGACAAGCGCTACCTGCGCAAGGACGGGTCGCTGGTCTGGGTGCGGTTGACGGCCTCCATGGTGCGGACGGCCGACGGATCGCCGAAGCACTATGTCGCCCAGGTGCAGGATCTCACCGAGCAGCGGGCGGCGGAGGCTGCGCTGACGGAGAGCGAGACGCGCTATCGGCTGATCGCCGACAACAGCTCCGACTTGATCGTGATGAGCAGGCTTACCGGCGAGGTCACCTACGTCAGCCCGTCGGTCCGCAGCATCGGATGGGGGCCCGGCGACCTGGTGGGGCGGGACTTCGGCGAGCAGATGCAGCCCGACGACGCCAAGGCCGTGTCGCGCGCTTTCGGCAAGCTGCTCCAGGGGGAGGACCCTGGTCAGGTGCGCTGGCGGGGCCGCCACGGCGCGACCGGCGAATGGATGTGGATGGAGTCCCACCCGACCCTGCTGCGGGATCCGCAGAGCGGCGAACCGACGGGTTTCGTGGACGTCGTGCGCGACATCACCGGCCAGGTTCTCCAGGAACAGGCGCTGGCTGAGGCGCGGATCGAGGCCGAGGCCGCCCTGGCCGTCAAGGCGCAGTTCCTGGCCAACATGAGCCATGAGATTCGCACCCCGCTGACCGCCGTGCTGGGCTTCACGAGCCTGCTGCGGGAGGATCCCTCGGTGCAGGGGGCGGCGGCCGCCTATGTGGAGCGCATAGCCGGCGCCGGCGCGGGCCTGCTGGCTATCGTCAACGACGTCCTCGACTTCTCCAAGCTGGAGGCCGGCAAGTTCGAGATCCGGCCGCAGCCCACCCGGCTGGCGGCCCTGTGCGAAGAGACCCTGATGATCTTCAGCGGCCAGGCGGAGGCCAAGGGTCTCACCCTGGCCTTCGAGGCGCAGGAGGGCCTGCCCGCCGTCGCCTTGATCGACGGCGACCGGCTGCGTCAGGCGCTCATCAACCTCCTGGGCAACGCCTTGAAGTTCACCGAAGCCGGGGCCGTGACCCTGCGCCTTCGCCCCGGCGCCCAGGCTGGCGCGGCGGAGATCGAGGTGGAGGACACCGGGCCTGGCCTGGACGACGAGGCCCAGGCGATCCTTTTCCAGCGGTTCACCCAGATCGACGGCTCGATGACCCGGCGCCACGGCGGGACGGGGCTGGGCCTGGCGATCAGCCGGGGCGTGGCGGAGGCCATGGGCGGGTCCCTCGGGGTGACCAGCGCGCCCGGCGCCGGCGCCTGTTTCCGCCTGACCGTGCCAGCGCCTGCGGCCGAGCTGCCGACGGCGGCGGCCGGCGGCGACGGCGGCTCGGTCTGCGCGGTGCGGGTGCTGGTGGTGGACGACAACGGCGTCAACCGCGAGCTGGCGCGTTGTCTGCTGGAGGCCGCGGGCGCGGAAGTCACCGAGGCTGGCGGCGGAGCCCAGGCGCTGGAGCAGCTCGCGCTCGTCCCTGTGGACGTGGTGCTGATGGACCTGCGCATGCCGGGCCTCGACGGCCGGCAGGCCCTGGCGCGCCTGCGCCGGACGCCGGGCCCGAACATGGACGTGCCGGTGCTCGCCTTCACGGCCGACGCCGACGTCACCGGCGACCTGAGCGGCTTCGATGGCCTGGTGCGCAAGCCCATCGAACCCATGGACATGCTGAGCCGGATCGCTGCGGCCGTCGGTTACGGGCTCTCGGACGAGGCGGAGGGCGGCCATGTCGCCGCTTAGTCCCATGCCGGGCCGCCGCGTGCTGGTGGTCGACGACGATCCCAATCTGCTGGAGTTGGTGCGCACCCGTCTCGAGCTCGCCGGCTGTGTCACCCGCGGCGCGCGCGATGGGATCGAGGCGCTCGCCGGCATCGCCGAGTTCCAGCCCGAGGCCATGGTCCTGGACATCAACATGCCGGTCCTGGACGGCTTCGCCGTCCTGACGCTGATGCGCGAGCAGGGCCTCACCGATAAGGTGCGCACCATGGTGCTGACCGCGCGCAACAACCCGGCCGACGTGGCGCACGCCATCCAGCTGGGCGCTCGTGACTACCTCTCCAAGCCGTTCAAGGACGCGCAGTTGCTGCTGCGCGTCGCCCGTCTGCTGGCCCGTTCGCGCGCGCCGGCGAACCGCTGAGGCTCAGGGCGCCGGCGCCAGGCCGAACTCGACGTCGGTCAGCCGCAGGTCGTGCTTGATGGGTCCCGTCATCACGCCGCCAGGCGGGAAGGCGCTGGCGCGGCGCGCGACAACATCCGACGCACCGGTTCGTCATAGGCCTTCAGGGCGACCCAGCTGGCCCCCAGCACGGCGAGGACGGCGGCGGTCGACAGGATGTGGACATTGACCTGCGACAGCACGCTCTGGCGCAGGCCGGAGGTGACCGCCAGGATCGGAAAGTGCAGCACATAGATCGGATAGGACATGTCGCCGAGCAGCTTGGCGACCCGCGGCGGCGATCTCTGGCTGACGCCCACGGCGATGATGGCGGGAAGAACCAGCAGCGTGCCGATCACGTCCCAGGCGATGCTGCTCACCGGGCTGGCCACGACAATCACGAGCAGGGCGACGAGAAGCGGCGCGCCCCAGGCTAGCGACCTCGCCCGTAGCCGGTCCTGGTGGCGGTGCAGCAACACCCCCAGGGTGAACCCGTAGAAGACCCGGGCGAAGCCGGCCGGGAAGGTCTCGACCGTATTGCCGAGGCACCCGGTCTCATGGGCCAGATCGCTGTACACGACGCCCGCGCCGCCCAGGGCGAGGATGGCGATCAGCCAGCGGCTGCGCAGCCGGACCAGCCACGCGGCCCAGGCGAGGTTGACCAGCAGTTCGAAGAACAGGCTCCACATCGCCCCGTTCCCCGGGAACAGCTCGTGATGGGACGCCGGCCCGCCGAACGGGGTCGGCAGCATCAGCAGGTTGAGCCCGCCCGACGCGGCGATCTGCGGGAGGCTGTCCACCCGATCGGGAAACAGGCGCCACTTCAGCAGCAGCACCGCCAGGCCCATCAGGACGCCGGCTGCGGCGAGCGGGTAGAGGCGGACCAGCCGCTTCCGGAAGAACGCCCCGAAGCCCAGCCCGCCGGTCAGGGCCCGCCCGTAGGCGTGGGCGATCACGAAGCCGCTGAGCACGAAGAAGAAGTCCACCGCCAGATAGCCGTGGGGCATGACGCCAGGCTCGAGCTTCACCACGCCCAGGTGAAACATCACCACCGCCAACGCCGCGACGCCCCGCAGGGCGTCCAGCGTTTCATATCGGTTCAGCGGATCCATGCGACGCCCCTGCGCCCTCGGCGGCTAGCACGGCGCGCCGGCCGGCCGGCCGGAAATCCCGCGATCCGACGGTCAAGGTTCCATCGTGGCGTCGGATGACGCGGTTCGGTCGGCCGGTGGGTCGATCAGGGGCGCCTGGGGGCGTTCCGCAGCAGCTCGCCCAGGACGGCCAGGCCGCGGTCGGCGGCGTCCTCGTCGGCGTGGCTGAAGTTGAGCCGCAGGGAGGCCGGCGCGGCTTCGGGCGAAATCAGGAAGTGCTCGCCCGGCGTGAACAGCACCTTGCGCGGCCGGGCGCGCGCCAGCAGGTCCGCGGCGCCGGCGCCCGACCTCAGGGTGGCCCAGAAGAACAGACCGCCCGCCGGGACCTCCCAGTCCCCCAGCCCGCCCAGGTGACGATCCATCGCCGCGGCGAACAGGTCGCGGCGGCGGCGGTAGCGGCCGACCAGCCGCCCCAGCCGCTGCGCGCGGCCGGGGTCGTTCAGGTATTGCAGCACGAACCATTGGCTGAGCCGGTTGGTGTGCAGGTCGGCCGCCTGCTTGAGGTTGACCAGGTGCGGGAAGAGATCCTCGGACGCGGTCAGGAACCCAAGCCGCAGGCCCGGGGCGACGGTCTTGGAGAACGAGCCCTGGTAGATCCAGGACGCGCGCTTCAGCCGCGCGCAGACCGGCCGTCGCTCGCACGGTTCATAGGCCAGGTCGCGGTAGGGATCGTCCTCGAACAGGGCGACGCCCGCCGCGTCGCAGGCCTGCGCCAACCCGTCCCGCTCGGCCGCCGACCAGCAGTGGCCGGAGGGGTTCTGGAAGGTGGGGGTGACATAGGCCAGGCTGGGCCGGGCCGCGCCCGCCCAGCCCGCGGCGGGGTCGGCCCGGTCGAGTCCCTGCAGGGCCGCGCCGAAGAAGCGGAACACCTGCAGCGCCGCCAGATAGGCCGGCTGCTCCACGGCCACGCCCGTCCCACGGTCGACGAACAGCTTGGCCGCCAGGTCGACGCCCTGCTGCGAGCCGGACAGGACCAGGACGCGCTCAGGCCCGCCGTCCAGACCGAGCTCCGCCAGGTCTTCGGCGATCTTCGCCCGCAGGGCCGGCTCGCCTTCCGTGGGGCCGTACTGCATCAGGTCCAGCGGCGGCGGCGGATAGGCGAGGTCGGCAAAGCTGTCGGCCGCCGGCAGGCCGCCCGCAAAGGAGACCACGTCCGGCTGCTGCGACACCGACAGCATGGCTCGCACGGGAGAGCCGTGCAGGTCGCGAATGCGCTCCGACAGCATCGCCAGCCTTTCTTATGGCAATATCATTGACCTATCGACGTGGTAGCTCCGCTGCAATAATGTGTCAACATGGTTGACTCAAATCGTCAGGACGACCTGCGCCGCGCCATCGAGCTGATGTTCTTCGGCTACCGCGCCTTCACCGATCCGCCCGACCGCATCCTCGCTCGCCGGGGCCTGGGCCGGGCGCACCACCGGATTCTCTACTTCGTCGGCCGCAATCCGGAGGTCTCGGTGGGGGGGCTCCTGGAGATCCTCGCCGTCAGCAAACAGGCCCTGGCCGCCCCGCTGCGGCAGCTGGTGGAGATGGACATGGTGGCCGTCGGCGCCGGCGGCGCGGACCGGCGCGTCAAGCGCCTGACGCTGACCGGGCGGGGCCGGGCGCTGGAGGCCGAGCTGACGGGCACGCAGGCGCAAATGCTGGCCGCGGCGTTCGACACGGCGGGGGCCGTGGAGGCGGCGGGGTGGACGCGGGTGATGGAGGCGTTGGCGGGGGCGAGGCGGTGACCGGGGGTCGCGTCGACGGTCAGCTACGTACGATGCCGAACGTAGGCGCTGGCGGAGAGCTGGGATTCGAACCCACGAAATCGGGCTTTGCAGGCCCGCGCGTTAGACCTCTCCGCCACCGTAGGGGGACTGGTGAAGGGGGATGGGATCGAACCGCCGACGTGGAGGACTTCAACTTCCCGCTCTACCTCTGAGCTACCCCTTCAGCCGGGCAGCACAGAGCCACCCGTCAATGTCGACAGGTGAGGGTAAATCGAGCGGTGAGACGCGAGGCGATCATGGGCGGCCCTATACGCCTCGGCCCTGAGGTTGGCCATGGCCTGGCTGAGGCCATCCGGGTTTCGGTGGCGGGTTGATATGCGCGCCGACACGCGCCAAGCGTTTGTAGCGCCGCGCCGCGGGGGGCTCCGGAAGCCTAAGCCGGAGGGCTCCTTCTGTGCCTGCTGAACGCTTCGAGGGAACGACCGGTTGACGGACGAGATCGAGAACCTGGTTGAGACGCTGGCGTTAGAGCCGTTGGCGGCGGATCGCTTTCGCGGCCATGGCTCGCCGTTCGGGGGTGCGCGGATCTTCGGCGGCCACTTGGTCGCCCAGGCGCTGTTGGCCGCCTACGAGACGGTGGTGGGCAAGGCCTGCCATTCGCTCAGCTGCGCGTTCATCCGCGCCGGCGACCGGGAAACGCCAGTCCACTTCGCGGTCGAGCGCGTAAGCGACGGGTCTGCCTTCGCCACGCGCCGGGTCACCGCGACCCAGGGCGAGCGGCAGATCCTCAACGTCGCACTCTCCTTCCAGGCCCCCGAGGCCGGGTTCGAGCACCAGGACGCGGCGCCGGACACGCCGGCCCCGGAAGCCTTCCTGGACGAGGCCGAGCACATAGCATCGCTTGGCGAGGCCATGGTGGCCGACCTGCGCGCGCGGCTGATGCGGCCGCGGCCGATCGAGGTGCGACTGGGCGATCCGCTGCAGTTCGGCGAGACGGCGCCGCCGCGCGCGCGGCAGTGGATCCGGTCGCGGAACCGGCTCGGCCCGGACCAGCGCCTGCACCAGGCCGTGCTGGCCTATGCGTCGGACATGGGCCTGATTGAAATCGGCATGCGGCCCCACGGCGTGGATTGGCGGATGCCCGACGTCCAGTCCGCGAGCCTGACCCACGCGATCTGGTTCCACCGGCCGGTCGATTTCAACGACTGGCACCTGTGTTCGCAGCACAGCCCCGTCGCGGCGGGCGGCCGGGCGCTGAACCGCTGCCAGATCTTCGATCCGCGGGGCCAGCTGGTGGCTTCGGTGACGCAGGAGAGCCTGATGCGACGGCGCGGCCAATAGCGAGCGCCAGGGCGTCGTCATGGCTGCATTTGAGTCGGATCGGACTCATGCGCCCTCGCGTAACGTGCGCATGAGCCCGCGCCAGACCCTCCAGATCGACTATGCCGGCCGCAAATGGAACGGCGCCTATCGCGTCGACGGCCGCGTCGTGCACATCGAGTCCGCTTACGGCTCGAGGGCCGCGGACATGGGCCGGAGGACGGACTCGGCCGGCGTGGCGCAGCGGGCGTTTCTTGAGGTCGTCAAGGAATGGCGGCCGGCGGGCCCTCGTTCATAACACCGCCCTCATCCCGCTTCTCCGGCCCGCCTGCGACAGTTGTCAGCCGGCTGCGGGCCGTATTGATGCAGATCAAGGCCGAGCTTTACAGTAGCGATACACTGTCCCCAAATGGGGGAAACAAACAATGAGACCGCTAGTTTTTGAGGTGCAGGAGCGCCGCGCAGGTTGGTATGTGGTCGGCGAGACGCCGATAGGTCCATTCCCCACTGAGGCGCGCGCGATGGACCTGGCGACCGGAATGGCGGTTGAACTCAATCGGCGAGGCGTGCCGACCGAGGTTCGCCGATTGGCGCTGTCGAAGGCGGTCTGGCCATCGTGGGCGACGACGAGGCCGTCACCGGCTCCGACCGATCGGCGGCCAGGGTTCCGGCGGGCGGGCTCTTGATTACCTCGGTGTAGTCGGCCTGCATATCGAGCCAGGTCGCCGCGGATCGGGTCCTCGGGAATTCCCAGTTAGATCAATGATCTGCTGGCGGAGAGGGTGGGATTCGAACCCACGGTACCCGCGAAGGTACGCCGCATTTCGAGTGCGGTGCTTTCGACCACTCAGCCACCTCTCCAGGCGCAGACGCCAGCCTTGTCGTGTAGGCCCGCGGAGTGAGGCGCGGAACCTAGCCTTCGATCCCCGCCTGTCAAGCGCGGTCGCGTCGAAGGCGATAGAGCACCAGCAGCCTCTAACGGAGGCTTAAGCGGGGCCGCCTTCGCGCGGATAGAGGATCATCTGGGTGCAGCGGAACAGGGCGATGGTCTTGCCGTTCGCCTCGTTGCGGACCGTGGCGTCCCAGACCTGGGTGGTGCGCCCCGCGTGCGCCAGGCGCGCCTCGCAGGCCACGATGTCGCCTTGCTTGGCGGTGCTGAGGAAGTTGGACTTCAGCTCGATGGTGGTGAAGCCCTGCGCGCCGTCGGGCAGGGCGTTGGCGCAGCCGAAGCCGCAGGCGGAGTCGGCCAGGGTCACCACGCTGCCGGCGTGCAGGAAGCCGTTGTGCGCCATGTGCTGCTCGCCGGCCGTGAAGCGAGCCTGGACCGCGCCCTTGCCGATGTCGAGCCACTCGATGCCGAGCAGGCCGGGCAGCTTTCCCTTGGCGACGCGGGGATTCTTGACGGTTCCGCGGATCTCGTTGCTCATGGCGCTCTCCTAATCCAGCGCCGGGCCGGCGTAGCCGTCGCGCAGGTCGCGCTTCAGCACCTTGCCGATGGCGCTGCGCGGCAGGTGTTCGAGGATCTGCACATCGGCGATCCGCTGGGTCTTGCCCAGCCGGGCGTTGACCCATTCGCGCAGGGCGTCCGGCTCGGCCGCTGCGCTCGGCTTCAGCGCGATGAAGGCCACCGGCGTCTCGCCCCAGCGGCGGGAGGCGACCCCGACGACGGCGGCCTCCAGCACGGCGGGATGCTGCGCAAGTTCGGCCTCCAGGTCGGAGGGGAAGACGTTGAACCCGCCCGAGATGATCATGTCCTTCTTGCGGTCCAGCAGCGTCAGGAAGCCGTCCGCGTCGAAGCGGCCGACGTCGCCGGTACGGATGAAGCGGCCGCCGTCCGGCCCGATCCACTCGGCCTCGCGCGTCTTCTCCGCCTGGTTGTGATAGCCGACCATCATCGCCCCGGACCGGCCCACCACCTCGCCCACTTCGCCGGTCGCCACCTCGCGGCCGTCCTCGCCGATCAGCCGGATGTCGTGGCCGGGCAGGGGCTTGCCCACGGTGTGCAGCTTGTCCGGGTGCTCGTGGGCCACCAGCATGAAGGTGCCGCCGCCCTCGGTCATCCCGTAGAACTCGGTCAGGCCCCCCGGCCAGCGCCGCAGGGTCTCGGCCTTCAGGTCAGCCGGGAAGGGGGCCGAGGTGGAATACTTCATCTGGAAGCTGGAGAGGTCGAAGCTGTCGAAGCCCGGGTGCTCCAGGATCCGCCGGTACTGCACCGGCACCAGCATGGCGTGGGTCGCGCGCCAGCGGTCCGCCAGGCGCAGGAACTCGCCCGCGTCGAACTTGGGCATCAGCACCAGGGTCCCGCCGTTGGCGAGGGTCGGCAGCAGGCTCACGAGCGTGGTGTTGGAATAGAGCGGCGTTGAGATCATCGTCACGCAGCCGCGCGGATAGACGCCACGGCGCAGGTGCGCCCAGCGCATGCTGAAGGGCTGGATGATGCCCTTGGGCTCGCCGGTGGTGCCGGACGAATAGATGATGTTGAAGCCGTCGTCGGGCGCGGGCTCGAACGGCGCCGGCTCCGCGCCGGGCGGGGCGAGCCAGGCTTCCAGCGGCGCGCCGGCGCCCGATCCGTCCATCGCGACGCGCCGCGCACCGCTCCGCGAGGGGACTGTGGCCAGCGCCTCGGCGGCGGCGCTGTCCAGGAAGAAGGCCTTCGCCCCGCTGTCGGCCAGCATCGCGGCCAGGCTCTGCGGGGTGGAGGACAGCGCCAGCGGCGCGGCCGTCGCTCCCGACCTCAGCGCCCCGACATAGGCCGAGACGTAGGCGTAGGTGGTCGCGCCGGCGCACAGGGCGACCACGTCGCCGTGCCCGGCGCCGTCGCGCTGCAGGGCCGCGGCGATGCGCGCGGTGAACGCTCCGAACTCGGCGTAGCTGACGACGTGGTCGCCGTGGATCACCGCTGGATGGTCGGCGCGCTCCTTCACCTGCTCGGCGAACACCGCGGCGAAGGACCCGAAGTCCCGGCTCAGAAGCTCCAGGGCGGACATCGGCGGCTCAGCGCTCCGGCTCGGAGGCGAACTCGGCCAGCACCTCCTCCGTGTGCTCGCCCAGGCGCGGGGCGTGGCGGCGGATGCCGGACGGGCTGGCGGAGAACCGCACCGCCGGGCGCACGGCGACATAGGGCCCGGCATGCGGATGCTGGTAATGCTCGAACAGGCCCACCGCCTGCAGGTGCGGGTCGTCCTCCAGTTCGTCCATGGTGTTGAGTTTCACGATCGGGATGCTGAGCGGCTTCAGGAGAGCGAACCACTCGGCGGTGGTCTTGGTCTTGGTGGCCTCGCCGATGAGGGCGTACAGCGCGCGGATGTTGCGGTTGCGGGCGGCGTGGTCGGCGAACCGCGGGTCCTGGGCGAAGCTATCGCCCCAGCCGGCGGCCTCGAAGAAGCTGGTCCACTGCGCCTCGGTGTAGGGCAGCAGGCCGATATAGCCGTCCTTGGTCTGGAACGGCTTGCGCGTGGGATTGACCACGCGCGCGTAGCCCCACTGGCCGATCGGCGGCTCGAAGACGTGGTGGAAGTGGTTTTCCGCCAGGTTGTAGGCGGTCATGGCCTCGAACATCGGGGCCTCGACGAACTGGCCCTCGCCGGTGCGTTCGCGGTGGAACAGCGCCGCGGTGATCGCCTGCGAGAGGATCACGCCCATGGTCTTGTCGGCGATCAGCGTCGGCAGGTAGCGGTGCTCAGGGTCGCCGTCCGTGCGGTTCAGCAGGTCGGCCAGCCCGCTCTGGGCCTGGATCAGGTCGTCATAGGCCGGATCGCCCGCATACGGTCCGTCCATGCCGTAGCCGGACGCGATGGCGTAGACGATGTCCGGCTTGACGGCCTTGACCTCCTCATAGCCCAGGCCCAGGCGCTTCAGCCCCTCGTAGCGGACCGAGGCGACGAAGACGTCGCAGTGCGGGATCAGGGCCTTCAGGCGGGCCAGCTCGTCGGGCTTGCGCAGATCCAGGGCCAGCGAACGCTTGTTGCGGTTCACCGACAGGAAGATCGGGCCGAGGTCGCGCGGCCGCCCCTCCGGCACCTCGCCGTTCCAGCGGATGATGTCGCCGCCGCCGCCGCGGCCGGCGCTGTCCGAGGGGCTCTCCACCTTGAGCACGTCCGCGCCCTGGTCGCCGAGGATCTGGGTGGCGTAGGCCCCGAACATCACGCCGGTCAGGTCCAGGATGCGAACGCCCTTCAGCGGGCCGGTGTTCTCGCTCGCGAGCTCTCGGTGGTTCATGCCGCTCCTGGCGATGCGGCGTAGCGCGATCCGCCCGCCTCGTTAGAATGCCGCGCAAAGTGGCCGAACCGGCGCGGGAGGACCAGTGGACTTCGAACTTTCCACCGAAGACAAGATGCTCAAGGACCTGGTCACGCGGTTCGTCCGCGACGAACTGCTGCCGCTCGAGGCCGGCGTCATGGCCCGCGAGGCCGAGGGCAAGGGCCTGGGCGTCCTGCCGGAGGATCACGAACGGCTCGACAAGGTGTCGCGCGAGATGGGCCTGTGGGGCCTCGACGCGCCCTCCGACGTGGGCGGCTCGGACCTGCCCTACATGTCGCTGGTGGGCGTGAACGAGGAGATGGGCAAGACCGTCACCCCCTACACCCTGCCGCCCGACAGCCCCAACCTGCGCATGCTGATGGCGACGGTCACCGAGCAACAGCGCGTGGCCTACCTGGCGCCCTATGTGGCCGGCGGGACCATCTCGGCCATCGGCATCTCCGAGCCGGGCGCCGGCGCCGACCCCGCCGGCATGCTCACCAAGGCGGTGCGCGACGGCGACGACTGGGTGATCAACGGCCGCAAGATCTGGATCAGCCGCGCCGCGGAAGCGGACTTCACCATCGTCATGGCGGTGACCGGCGAGGGCGAGGGCGGCCGCCGCGCCATGAGCGCCTTCCTGGTGGACAAGGGCACGCCGGGCTTCAATCCGGTGCGCCGCATCCCGATGCTGGGCGGCCACTACACCTACGAGGTGCTGCTGGAGGATTGCCGGGTCCCGGGCTGGAAGCTGCTGGGGACCGAGGGCGCGGGCTTCGCCCCCATGCAGGTCAGGCTCGGCACCCGGCGCATGGAGATGGCCGCCTGGTCCATCGGCATGGCCCAGCGGGCGCTGGACATGATCATCGAGTACGCCCCGCAGCGGAAAACCTTTGGCGTGCCGCTGTCCGAACGCCAGGCGATCCAGTTCTGGGCGGCCGACGCGGCCACCCGCATCCACGCCGCGCGGCTGATGGCCTACCACTGCGCCTGGACCCTGGACCAGGGCCGCGACGCACGGCAGGAGATCTCGATGATCAAGGCCTACTGCACCGAGATGGCCTGGGAGGTGGTGGACCACGCCATGCAGACCTTCGGCGCCATGGGCATGACCAAAGAGATGCCGCTGCAGCTGATGGCCGCCAAGCTTCGCCTGATGCGGATCTACGACGGGCCGACCGAGATCCATAAGTGGGTGGTGGGCCGCAACCTGATGGGAACCCGCCGATGAAATCGAGCTACGGAGAGCATGTCTCGGTCGCCCTGGATGGGCGCCACGTGGCCATCGTGGTGCTCGACCGGCCGCCGAACAACCACGTCACGCCCGAGATGATCGGCGGCCTGGCCGACGCGCTGGAGACGCTGGACGGCGAGAACGATTGCCGCGCCATCGTGCTGGCCACGACCGGCAAGGTGTTCTGCGCCGGGGCGGACCTGGCCTCGAAGCTCACCGATCCCACCGACATGTCGAACGTCCGCGCCCTCTACGAACAGGCGGTGCGGCTGTTCGCAACCCAGACGCCGATCGTGGCGGCGATTCAGGGCGCGGCGATTGGCGCGGGCCTGGGTCTGGCCCTGGTCTCCGACTTCCGCGTCGCCTCGCCGGAGGCGCGCTTCTCGGCCAACTTCGTCAAGCTGGGCTACCATCCCGGCTTCGGCCTCACCCACACCCTGCCGCGCCTGGTGGGGACGCAGCGGGCGCAGCTGATGTTCCTCACCGGCCGCCGGTTCAAGCCCCAGGAGGCGCTGGCCTGGGGCCTGATCGACGAGATCGCCCCGGCCGACAAGCTGATGGAGGCCGCCCGGTCGCTGGCCCGGGAGATCGCCGAGAACGCGCCGCTGGCGGTCACCGCCACCCGCAAGACCCTGCGCGGCGAGTTGGCGGAGGCCGTCCGCGCCCAGATCGCCGCCGAGTTCGGCCAGCAGGCGATCCTGCGCGTCACCGACGACTACGCCGAGGGCGTCAAGGCGGTGGCCGAGCGCCGGCCCGGCAATTTCGCGGGGCGCTAGAGCGGGATGCGAAAAAGTGGATACCGGTTGTTCGCGTCAATCCCGCTCTAAACTCTTGAAGACAGACCCTTTTGATCCGGTTCAGCCGATCCCAGCTGAACCGGAAGGGGTCTGACGCTCACACGAGGCTGAGCCGCGTCCCCTCGATCTGCGCCAGTTCGCGCGCGGCGCCGACCAGGGCGGGGTAGGGGTGGGCGATGAGGAAGGTGGGGATCTCGCGCACGAAGTCGTCGAGCCGGCCCTTGTCCTCGAAGCGGGCGCGGAAGCCGCCGGCGGCCAGGCGCTCGGTCATGCGCGGGGCGATGCCGCCCGACACGTAGACCCCGCCGCGGGCGCCGTAGGCCAGGGCGAAATCCCCAGCCACCGACCCGAAGATGGCGCAGAATCGGTCCAGCGCCGCCGCGGCCTGGACGTCGCCGGCGCTCGCCGCCTCGAACACCGCCTTCTCGTCGGCCAGCTCGCCGTTGCGGCCGGCGATCGCCGACATCGCCTCGTAGAGGTCGTAGAGGCCGGGCCCCGACAGCACCCGCTCGATGGAGACGCGGCCGTGCTTGGCGCGCAGGCGCTTCCACACCTCCGCCTCCAGGTCGTCGTAAGGGGCGAAGCCGGCATGGCCGCCCTCCGTGGCGATGGCGACGTCGCCGCGCTCCGAGCGCGCCAGGGCCGCGACGCCGAAGCCGGTGCCCGCGCCCAGCACGACGATCGGGCAGCCCTCCGCCCCGCGCAGCTTGGGGCCGATCTGGCGCAGGTTCTCGGCCTCCAGCCGGGGCGCGGCCAGGGCCTGGGCGGCGAAGTCGTTGATCAGGCTCACGGCCTCGAATTCGAAGGCGCCCACGAGGTCGACCTCCGAGACATGCCAGTCGAGGTTGGTGAATTCGATCTCGCCGTTCACCACCGGCCCGGCCACGGCGATGGCGGCGCGGGCCAGCCGCTGGCGGCCCGCAGTGGTCTCCAGGTATTCCGTGATCACCGCGGCCAGGGACTCGTATTCGCTGCAGAGGAAGCTGCGCGGAAAGCGGATGTGGCCGCTCTCGTCCACCAGGGCGAAGCGGGCGTTGGTGCCGCCCACGTCGCCGACCAGCCCCATGAACTTGCCCTTCATGCCGCCACCTCGAACAGCACCGAGGCGCCGGCCTCGGCCGGACCCGCCGCGCGCCGCATCCAGCCGAACAGCTCGCGGCCATAGCCCTCGCCGGAGGGGGGCGCCGGCGTCGGCGGCCGCCGCCGCAGCTCCGCGGCGTCGACCATGATCTCCAGCGTGCCGGCGTGCGCGTCCAGCCGCACCATGTCGCCGTCCCGGACGCAGGCGAGCGGCCCGCCGTCCGCCGCCTCGGGCGTCACATGGATGGCGGCGGGCACCTTGCCCGAGGCGCCGGACATGCGCCCGTCGGTGACCAGCGCCACCTTGAACCCCTTGTCCAGCAGCACCCCCAGCACCGGGGTCAGGCTGTGCAGCTCCGGCATGCCGTTGGCCTGCGGGCCCTGGAACCGCACCACGGCCACGAAATCGCGGTTGAGCTCGCCGCGCCTGTGCGCCTCCAGGAGATCGTCCTGGTCGTGGAAGACGATGGCCGGCGCCTCGATCACCAGGTGCTCGTCCTTCACGGCCGAGGTCTTGATCACCGCGCGACCGAGCCCGCCGGTGAGCAGCCGGATGCCGCCCTCGGGTTTGAAGGGATCGTCCACCGGCCGCAGGATGTCGGGGTTGAGGCTGACCTCCGGACCGTCGCGCCAGACCAGCTCGCCGTCCTGCAGGAACGGCTCCTGCTGGTAGCGGCGCAGGCCGGCCCCGGCGATGGTCAGCACGTCCTCGTGCGCCAGGCCGGCGTCGAGCAGCTGGCGGATCACGAAGGCCATGCCGCCGGCCGCATGGAAGGCGTTCACGTCCTCCGTGCCGTTGGGGTAGACCCGGGCGATCAGCGGCGTGACCTGCGACAGATCGTCGAAGTCCTTCCAGTCGATGACCAGCCCGGCCGCCCGCGCCATGGCCACCAGGTGCAGGGTATGGTTGGTGGACCCGCCGGTGGCCATCAGGCCGGCCATGGCGTTGACGATGCTCTTCTCGTCCACCACCGCCGACATGGGCGCATAGGCGTTGGCGCCCCAGCCGATCTCCACCGCGCGCCTGGCCGCCTGGGCGGTGAGCGCGTCACGCAGCGGCGTGTTGGGGGTGACGAACGCCGCGCCCGGCAGGTGCAGGCCCATCATCTCCATCATCATCTGGTTGGAGTTGGCGGTGCCGTAGAAGGTGCAGGTGCCGGGCCCGTGGTAGGAGGCCATCTCCATGTCGAGCAGCTCCTCGCGGGTGGCCTTGCCCTGCGCGTACAGAGCCCGCACCCGGGCCTTGTCGGCGTTGGAGGCGCCCGAGGTCATCGGCCCGGCGGGCACGAAGATCACCGGCAGGTGGCCGAACGACAGGCCTCCGATCACCAGGCCCGGCACGATCTTGTCGCAGACCCCCAGCATCAGGGCGGAGTCGAAGGCGTCGTGGGTCAGGGCCACCGCCGTGGCCATGGCGATCACGTCGCGGGAGAACAGGGACAGCTCCATCCCCGGCCGGCCCTGGGTGACGCCGTCGCACATGGCGGGCACGCCGCCGGCGAACTGGGCCGTGGCCCCCACCTGGTGGGCTGCGGCCTTGAGGATCTCCGGGAACCGCTCCAGCGGCTGGTGGGCCGAGAGCATGTCGTTGTAGGCCGAGACGATGGCGATGTTGGGCGCGGTGGGATCGCGCATCCGCACCTTGTCGCCGCCGGGCGCGGCGGCGAAGGCGTGGGCGAAGTTGGCGCAGGAGAGCTTCGCCCGTCCCGGCCCCGCGTGCCGGGCGGCCTCCATCCGGTCCATGTAGCCCGCCCGCAGGTCTCGGCTGCGGCGGGCGATGCGATCGGTGACCTCGCTGACGACGGGATGCATGGTTTCGACCTTCGCGGACATCAATGCTCGAGCTTCGGGGCCCAGAGGACCCGGACCGGAACGCGGTCCTGGGCCAGGATCCCCCGCACCGGCAGGTCGGCGCCGGCGAGCGCGGCGTCGATCACCTGGCGCTTCGCATCGCCGGCGACCAAGAGCAAGATCGCTCGCGCCTGCAGCAACGCCGCCAGCGTCAGGGTGATCCGCGCCAGCGGCGGCGAGCCCCAGCCCGCCGGAGCCACCTCGACGAGTCGCGAGCCCTGCGGGTCCATGGCCTGCGCCAGTCCGGGCATCCCGGGAATCAGCGAGGCGACGTGGCCGTCCTCGCCCATGCCCAGCAGCACCGCGTCGAAGGGCGTCATGGCCCGGATCGCGGCCTCGACTCCGCGCGCGGCCGCGACGGGATCGAGCCCCTCGCCCCAGAGCGAGACGAACGCGGCCCTGGCCGCCGCGCCATGGAACAGCCGCTCGCGCAGCAGGCGGGCGTTGGAGTCCGGCGCGTCGGGCGCCACGCAGCGCTCGTCCGAAAGCGTCACGACCACCCGCGCCCAGTCCACCGGCGCCTCGCGCAGGCGGTCGTAGACGGGGCCCGGCGAACGGCCGCCCGTGGCCACCAGGGTCGCCCGCCCGCGGGTCTTCCAGCCCTCCGTCAGGCGCTGGCCGACGTCGTGGGCCGCGGCGTCGGCCAGGGCGGCTGTGCTTGGGTAGATTTCGAGCATTCCAAGGATCTAACGCAGGCGCGGGCCCTTCGGCGCCGCCGTGTTCTTTCGCACTGCAAATTATGCGCTGGCGCCCGGGAACCATCCAGGGTGGTCGGGTGCTTTCGGGTTGGGCGCCGAATGGCGCCGGTTGGGGCGTGTCTCCAGGCGTACGGATTTCAAGATGAAGATTGCCCAGGTTCCCCCGCTGTACGAAGCGGTTCCTCCGCGACTCTACGGCGGCACCGAGCGGGTCGTGGCGCACCTGTCCGACGCGCTCGTCAGCCTGGGCCACGAGGTCACCCTGTTCGGCAGCGCCGAGTCCCAGACCCAGGCGCGCCTGGCGGTGGTCCGCGATCAGGCGATCCGGCTCGATCCTGCGCTGCACAAGTCCGACCTGGCCGCGCACATGACCCAGGTCTCCGAGGTGCGCCGGCGCGCCGCCGAGTTCGACGTGATCCACTTCCACACCGACATGATCCACTTCCCCTTCTTCGAGGACATGCCGGGCAAGGTGATCACCACCCTGCACGGCCGCCTCGACATGAAGGACCTGCCCGCCGTCTATCGCCGCTGGCGGCAGTTTCCCCTGGTCTCGATCAGCGACGACCAGAGAAAGCCGCTGGCGTTCGCCAATTGGGCCGGAACCGTGCATCACGGCTTCCCCACCGATCTCTATCGGTTCCAGCCCCAGCCCCAGGGCTACCTGGCCTTCCTCGGACGGATCTCGCCGGAAAAGGGGCCGGACCGGGCGGTCGGCATCGCCCGCCGGGTGGGGCGGCCGCTGAAGATGGCCGCCAAGGTGGACGCCGCCGACCAGGCCTATTTCGAGGATCGCATCCAGCCCCTGCTCTACGACCCCGGCGTCGAGTTCATCGGCGAGATCGGGGACGACCGGAAGTGCGCCTTCCTGGGCGGCGCCGACGCGCTGCTGTTCCCGATCAACTGGCCGGAACCGTTCGGCCTGGTCATGATCGAGGCCATGGCCTGCGGCACGCCGGTGATCGCCTACGGGTGCGGCTCGGTGCCGGAGGTGATCGAGGACGGCGTGACCGGCTTTATCGTGAGCAACGAGGACGAGGCGGTGCGGGCTCTGGGCCGGATCCACACCCTCGACCGCGCCGAGATCCGCAAGCGGTTCGAGCTGCGCTTCTCCGCCGTGGCGATGGCCCGCCGCTATGTGGACCTCTATGGCCGGTTGGGGCGGCCGAGCGGCCTTCCGGTCGTACTCGCCGCCAACGCCTGAGGCGGAGCCATGGACGACCTGGCGCCCGCCCCTGAGGCTCCCGTCGAGCATGGCGAAACCGGCGAACCGCGGGTGCCGCATCGCCTGTTCTCGCTCAAGGACCGCGACACCTTCCTGGTGAACGACGCGTTCGGCGACGTCATCGGCGCGGCGGACGGCCTGTTCCACAACGACACCCGCATCCTGTCGCGCTTCAGGTTGCTGCTGGGGACCAAGCCGCCCTCCCTGCTCTCGGCGGCCATCGCCCAGGACAACGTCTTCTTCACCTCGCACGGCTCGAACCAGGAGCTGCCCTATCCCGGCGGACCGGTGGGGCCGCCCGGCGTGCTGCACATCGAGCGCAAGCGGTTCCTGTGGGAGGAGCGGCTCTACGAGCAGATCTGCATCGTCAACTACAGCCGCGACGACGTCATCGTGCCGCTGGCGCTGGAGTTCGCGGCCGACTTCCGCGACATGTTCGAGGTGCGCGGCGCGAAGCGGGCGAGGCGGGGCCTGATGCTGCCCACCGTGCTGGACGGGCGCACCGTGACCTTCGCCTACGAGGGGCTCGACGAGGTCCGGCGGCGCAGCGTGATCAGCTTCTCGGACCCGCCGGGCCGGCTCTCCGCGCACCGGGCGGACTTCATGTACTCCCTGCGGGCCGAGGGACGGCTGCAGCTCTACATGGAGGTGGGCTCGGAGCCCGGCCCGACGCCCAGCCGCGAGCGGTTCCGCGCCGGGGCGGCCCGAGCCCAGTTCGACATGCGCGCCCGTCGGCGCCACGGGGCGAGGCTGGTGTCCTCCGGACGGCTGTTCAACGAATGGCTGAGCAAGTCGCGGGCGGACCTGGCGCTGCTCACCACCCGCATGGATACGGGCCCCTATCCGTACGCCGGCATCCCCTGGTTCTCCACCGCGTTCGGGCGCGACGCCATCATCACCGCCTGGCAGATCCTGTGGTTCGAGCCGTCGCTGGCCCGCGGCGTCCTCGCCTTCCTGGCGGCCCACCAGGCCCATGAGGTCTCCGCCTTCCAGGACGCCCAGCCCGGCAAGATCATGCACGAGACGCGCCGCGGCGAGATGCCGGCGCTGGGGGAAGTGCCCTTCGGCTGCTACTACGGCGGCGTCGACACCACGCCGCTGTTCGTGGCCATGGCCGGCGCCTACGCCGAGCGCACCGGCGATCTGGACCTCATCGAGACCCTGTGGCCGGCCCTCGAGCGGGCCGCCGCCTGGATGGAGCAGTACGGCGATTCCGACGGCGACGGCCTGATCGACTACGCCAGGGGCGCCGAGAGCGGCCTGGCCAACCAGGGCTGGAAGGACAGCGAGGACAGCGTCTTCCACGCCGACGGCCGCTTCCCGCGCGGCCCCATCGCCCTGGTTGAGGTGCAGGGCTACGCCTTCGCGGCCTACCGGGCGCTGGCCATGCTCTGCGGCCTGCGCGGCGATCCCGAGGGCCAGGCGCGCTGGGAGGACCGGGCGGAGCATGTGCGCATCCAGGTGGAGACGCGGTTCTGGATCGAGGAGATGGGCACCTACGGCATCGCCGTCGACGGGGCGGGCGAGCTCTGCCGCGTGCGCGCCTCCAATCCCGGGCATCTGCTGTTCGTGGGCCTGCCGACCCCGGAGCGCGCGCGCAAGGTGACCGCGCAGCTGCTGTCGGCGCCCTTCGATTCCGGCTGGGGCATCCGCACCCTGGCCACCGGCGAGGCGCGCTTCAATCCGATGTCCTACCACAACGGCTCGGTCTGGCCGCACGACACGGCGCTCTGCACCATGGGCCTGGCCCGCTACGGCGAGCGCGACGGCGTGGTGCGGATGACCTCGGAGCTGTTCGAGACCGGCAACTATTTCGGCATGCGCATGCCCGAGCTGTTCTGCGGCTTCCCGCGCCAGCCGGGCGAGCCGCCGGTGGCCTATCCGGTCGCCTGCCTGCCGCAGGCCTGGTCGGCGGGATCGGTGTTCATGATGCTGCAGGCCTGTCTGGGCCTGCACGTGGACGGGCTGAAGGGCCTCGTCACGGTCAGCGAGCCGCGCCTGCCCATCGGCATCGACCACCTGCGCGTCGAGGGCCTGCGGGTCGGCTCCGACCGGGTGACCTTGCTGTTCGACCGCGACGGCCGCCGCGTCGCCGTCCACCTCGAGGGCGCGGCGCGCACCACGCTGCAGGTGAGGCATTGAGCGGGGCGCAGTGGAGACCCTAGCGCCGGGGCGCGTGCGCCAGCCGCAGGATGTTGGCGGCGCCGGGCGAACCCATGGGCAGGCCGGCCAGGATCAGCACCCGCTGGTTGGGCAGCGCCAGGCCGAGGTCGGCCGCCTGCTCCACCGCCACCCGCGCCATTTCCTCGGGGTCGAAGATCTCCGGGACGACCCGCGCCTCGACGCCCCAGGCCAGCGCCAGCCGCCGCGCCGTGTGCAGGTGCGGGGTCAGGGCCAGGGTCGGCTGCAGCGGCCGTTCGCGGGCCAGCCGCAGCGCCGTCTGGCCGGTGGTGGTGAAGGCCACCAGGCAGGCCGTGGAGGCGGCCTCGGCGGCTCTGCGGGCGGCGGCCACCAGGGCGTCGGCGTCGGCGTCGTCCACCGGGAACTCGGCGCGCATCAGCTCTGGCCAGCGCGGGTCGCGTTCGACCCGCGTGATGATGCGGTCCATGATCGATACCGCCTCCACCGGGAACTCGCCCACCGCGCTCTCGGCCGACAGCATCACGGCGTCGGCGCCCTCATAGACCGCGCCGGCCACGTCCGAGGCCTCGGCCCGGGTCGGCGTCGGCGAATGCACCATCGACTCCAGCATCTGGGTGGCGACGATCACCGGCAGGCCGCGCAGGCGGGCGGCGCGCACCAGCTGCTTCTGCACCACCGGCACCTCTTCCGGCGCCAGCTCCACGCCCAGGTCGCCGCGGGCCACCATGATCGCGTTGCAGAGGTCGAGAATCTCGTCGAGCGCCTCCAGGGCGGCCGGCTTCTCGATCTTGGCCAGCACCCCCGCCCGGCCCTGCACGATCTGCCGCAGCTCGGCCATGTCGGCGGCGCGCTGCACGAACGAGAGCGCCACCCAGTCCACGCCCTGCGTCAGCGCGAAGGCCAGGTCCTCGCGGTCTTTCGGGGTGAGGGCGGGAATCGGGATCGCCAGCCCCGGCAGGTTGAGGCCCTTGTGGTCGGAGAGCGCCTCGCCCGCCTCCACGATGGTGTCGGCGAAATCGGGGCCGTGGCGCGTCACCCGAAGCCGCACCTTGCCATCGTCCAGCAGCACCTCGGCGCCGACGCGCAGGGCGGCGAACACCTCCGGGTGCGGCACGCCGATGCGTGCGGCGTCGCCCGGACGATCCTTCAGGTCCAGCCGCAGGTCCTGGCCGGCCTTCAGCTTCACCCGCCCGTCGGCGAACTCCCCGAGGCGCAGCTTCGGCCCCTGCAGGTCGGCCAGCACCGCCAGCGGCCGGCCCACCTCGTGCTCAGCGGCGCGCACCGCGTCGATGGCGCGGGCGTGCTCGGCGTGCAGCCCATGACTGAAGTTCACCCGGAACACGTCCGCGCCGGCGCGCGCCAGCTCACGGACGCGCTCGGGACTGGAACTGGCGGGTCCCAGGGTGGCGACGATGCGGGCGCGGCGGGCTCGGATCACCGGACAGGCTTCCGTGGACAGGGAAAAAATGCACCTCGGGCCGCGCGAAGCGATTCACGCGGCGTGGTTGAGAGCTTATCTAGCCGCTCCGGGGCGGCGTCGAGTGGAAACGGTCGACGGCCGGCCCATGATCCTTCGCGGGCCCCGTCAGTCGAAGGAGCATGTGCGTGCCGATCAACCTTGACCTCTTCCCCATCGGCAACTGCGCGGCGAGCGCGCTGATCGACCGGGCCGGGCGGATCGTGTGGTCCTGCGCCCCGCGCGTGGACGGCGATCCTCACTTCTGCAGCCTGCTGTCGGGCGTCGATCCGGCCGAGGACGCCGCCCAGGGCGTCTGGGCGATCGACGTGCAGGACGCGGTCTCGTTCGACCAGGGCTACCTGCGCAACACCCCGGTCTTGCGCACCGAGATCGCCGACAAGGCCGGCGCGCGGCTGGAGATCCTGGATTTCGCCCCGCGCTACCGGCAGTTCGGCCGGACCTACCGGCCCGTGGCGATCTTCCGGTTGATCCGTCCGCTGGCCGGCACGCCGCATGTCCGCATCCGCCTGCGGCCGATGGCGAACTGGGGCGAGACGCCGGCGCAGCGGACGGTGGGCTCCAACCACCTGCGCTACGTGGGCGGGGAGGAGACGTTGCGGCTCACCACCGACGCGCCGGTCTCGCACATCGCCGCCGAGCGGATGTTCCGCCTGGAGGAGCCGATCAGCCTCTTCCTTGGTCCCGACGAGGGGTTCGACGCCGATATCGCCACCACCGCCGAGCGGATGCTGCGCGAGACCATCGGCTACTGGCGCGGCTGGGTGCGCACCCTGTCCGTGCCGCTGGAGTGGCAGGAAGCGGTGATCCGCTCCGCCATCACCCTCAAGCTCTGCGCCTATGAGGAGACCGGCGCGATCGTGGCGGCGCTCACCACCTCGATCCCGGAGCATGCGGAATCGGGCCGCAACTGGGACTACCGCTACTGCTGGCTCCGTGACGCCTACTACGTGGTCCAGGCGCTGAACCGCCTGGGCGCCGCCGACATGCTGGAGAACTACCTGGGCTACCTTCGCAACCTGGTGGACCGCCAGCGGGGCGGCCATGTGCAGCCGGTCTATGGCGTGGGACTGGAGCCGGCGCTCACCGAGCGGCTCGCCGAGCACCTGGCCGGCTACCGCGGCATGGGGCCGGTGCGGATCGGCAACCAGGCGCACGAGCACCGGCAGCACGACGTCTACGGCCAGATCATCCTCTCCACCGTGCAGGCCTTCTTCGACGAGCGGCTGCTGCGCCCCGCGACGCTGGAGGATTTCCGCGCCCTGGAGCCGGTGGGCGAGCGGGCCTTCGAGCTGCACGACAAGCCGGACGCCAGCCTCTGGGAGTTCCGCGGTCGTGAGGCGACCCATACCTACTCCGCGGTCATGTGCTGGGCCGCCTGCGACCGGCTGGGCAACGCCGCCACAAGGCTGGGGCTGACGGAGCGCGCCGCCTACTGGAACGGCCGCGCCGACCAGATCCGCCACACCATCGAGACCCGCGCCTGGAACGCGACCCTGGGCCGCTATTCCTCCACCTTCGACGGCGACGGCATGGACGCCAGCCTGCTGCAGCTCGTGGAGGTGCGCTTCATCGACCCGCAGGACGCGCGCATGCAGGCCACCATGGCGGCGGTGGAGAAGAGCCTGCGGCGCGGCCCCTACATGCTGCGCTACGCCTCGCCGGACGATTTTGGCGAACCCAAGACGGCGTTCAACATCTGCACCTTCTGGCTGATCGAGGTGCTGCACTTCTCCGGCCGCACCGCCGAGGCGCGCGAGCTGTTCGAGGAGATGCTGGACCGGCGCACCGCCGCAGGCCTGCTCTCCGAGGATATCGCCTTCGACGGCAAGGAGCTCTGGGGCAACTACCCGCAGACCTATTCGCTGGTGGGCCTGATCAACTGCGCCAGCCTGCTCTCGAAGCCGTGGACGAGCGTGCGCTAGCCGCGTGTCGAGCCAATAAAAAAATAGCTTAGCCTCAGTCGCTCCACGCCCGCCCGGCCCGCTCGATCAGGCCGAAGGCGCCGGCCGGGCCCCAGCTTCCAGCCGGGTAGGGCTTGGGCGCCATGTCGGCCTCCTTCCAGGCCTGGGCGATGCCGTCGACCCAGCGCCAGGCCTCCTCCACCTCGTCGCGGCGCACGAACAGGGTGCCGTTGCCGTGGATCACGTCCAGCAGCAGGCGCTCATAGGCGATCCGCCGCCGGGCGCCCGGCCCCGAATAGGCCCGCAGCAGCGACAGCGACAGCGGCATGGCCTGCAGCCGCATGCCGCCGTGCGACAGGCCCGGCGACTTGTTCATCAAGGTCAGCTCGATGTCCTCGTCCGGCTGCAGGTCGATCACCAGCCGGTTGGGCGTCAGGTCCGCCTTGGCCGCCCCGTCGAAGATCGAGTGCGGCACCGGCTTGAACTGGATGGCGATCTGGGTGCGCCGCTCGGGCAGCCGCTTGCCGGTGCGCAGGAAGAACGGCACCCCCGCCCAGCGCCAGTTGTCGATGTCGGCGCGCAGGGCGACGAAGGTCTCGGTCCCGCTCTCCTGGCCGCGTTCGGTCTCATAGGCCTTGGCCGGCTCGCCGCCGGCGACGCCGGCCGAGTACTGGCCGCGCACGCTGTTGTTCTGCGCCTCGGCGCGGGTGAAGCGGCGCAGGGAGCGCAGCACCTTGACCTTCTCGTTGCGGACCGAGTCCGGCTCCATGTCGCTGGGCGGTTCCATCGCCACCAGGCAGAGCAGCTGCAGCATGTGGTTCTGCAGCATGTCGCGCAGCGCGCCGTACTCGTCGTAATAGCCCCAGCGGTCGCCCACCCCCTCGGTCTCGGCCACGGTGATCTGCACGTGGTCGATGGTGAGGTTGTTCCACAGGGGCTCGAACAGGCTGTTGGCGAACCGAAGGGCGATGAGGTTCTGCACCGTCTCCTTGCCCAGGTAGTGGTCGATCCGGAAGATCCGCTCCTCGGCGAAATACTCTCCCACCGCGGCGTTGATCACCCGCGAGGACTCCAGGTCCCGGCCGATCGGCTTTTCCAGTACGATGCGCGTCTCCGGCCCCACCAGGTCGGCGGCGGCGAGCGCGTTGCAGACCCGGCCGTAGAGGCTCGGGGACAGGGCCAGGTAGAAGATCGGGCGCCTGGCGTTCTGCAGCGCCCAGGCCAGCGCCTTGGCGCCGTCCGCGGTGGTGGCGTCCGCGGAGACATACTCCAGGCGCTCGGCGAAGCGCACCCAGACGTCCTGGTCCACCGCCTCGGGCTTGGCCCGCTCGGCCACGGTCTCGGCCGCCTGCGCCAGGAATTCCTCGCGGCTCATCGTCGCCCGGGCGGTGGCGACGATGCGGAACCCCTCCGGCAGGAAGCCGTCGGCGTCGAGGAAGAACAGCGATGGCAGCAGCATCCGGCGGGCGAGGTCGCCCGTGCCCCCGAACAGGACGATCATGTCGGCTTCGGGCATGTCAGCCATGTCATCACCTTTGCGCGAGAGGGCCGGGTTAGCCGCCTCCGGCACTGCAACGTCAAGCCCCTTGCGGAGTTCTCTACCCGGACGAGGAGATTTGGCTTTCCGGCGCGCAGGACGCGACGGGGGCGCTCGTCCCACGCCGAAAGCGAAGGGACATGACGATCCACGACCTGCATCTCGGCCTCGAAGCCCCGAAGGCGCTCCCTCTGCAGGGGGCGGCCCTGTTCCTGGACCTCGACGGCACGCTGGCGCCGATCGCGGCGCGGCCGCAGGACGTGGGGCCGGACCCGCGCCGCACGGGCCTGGTGCAGCGGCTGTCGGCGGCCATGGGCGGGCGCCTGGCGGTGGTGAGCGGTCGCGCGCTCTGCGACATCGACCGCATCCTGGAGGGCGGCGTGCGCCCGGTGTCGGCGGTCCACGGCCTGGTGCGCCGGCGTGCGGACGGCCAGGTGGAGCAGACCCGGCCGCATCCCTGCCTGGCCCTGGCGCGGGAGGAATTCGAGCGGCTGGCGCAGGAGGCGCCGGGCCTGCTGGTGGAGGACAAAGGCCTCAGCGTCGCCCTGCACTACCGCCTCGCCCCGGAGCGCGCCGGCGACGTGCAGGCGGCGGCCCAGCGGCTGGCGGAGGCCACGGGCCTGAAGCGCCAGGACGGCGCCATGGTCTGCGAGTTGCGCACGCCCGGCCCAAGCAAGGGCGACAGCGTCCGCGCCTTCCTGGGCGAGGCCCCGTTCCAGGGCGCGGCGCCGGTGTTCGTCGGCGACGATGTCACCGACGAGGACGGATTCGCCGCCGCCGCGGCGCTCGGCGGCTATGGCGTGCTGGTGGGGCCGGCCCGGCGCACCCAGGCGGAGTTCCGCCTGCAGGGCGTGGACGAGGCGCTGGATTGGTTGGAGGACGCCCGATGAACCGGCTGATCGTCGTCTCCAACCGGGTGAACCCGCCCACCGGCGCGGGCGAGGAGAGCGTCGGCGGGCTCGCCATGGCGCTGTCGGCGGCGCTGGAGGAGTATTCCGGCCTGTGGTTCGGCTGGAGCGGCAAGACCGCCGAGGAGGTGGACGCCGCGCCGACCGTCCAGACCGTGGGCGGCGTCACCGTGGCGACGGTGGACCTCGATGAGCAGGACTTCCAGGAGTACTACAACGGCTACGCCAACAAGACGCTGTGGCCGCTGTTCCACTACCGGGTGGACCTGACCGCCTATGACCGGGCCTTCGGGGCCGGCTACGAGCGCGTGAACCGCCGGTTCGCCCAGACGCTGAAACCGCTGATCGAGCCGGGCGACCTGATCTGGGTGCACGACTACCACCTGATCCCGCTGGCCCGCGAGCTGCGCCGCCTGGGAGTGAAGAACCGGATCGGCTTCTTCCTGCACATTCCCTGGCCGGCGCATCAGCTGTTCGTGACCCTGCCGCGGCACAGCCAGCTCGTGCAGGCCATGTTCGACTATGACCTGGTGGGCTTCCAGACGCCGGAATACCTGCAGGCCTTCGAGGAGTACGTCCTGGGCGAGGCGGGCGGCGAGCACGTCGGCCCGCAGCACCTGCGCGCCTTCGGCCGCACGCTCCGCGCCGGCGCCTTCCCGATCGGCATCGACGCCCGCAACTTCGCGGCCATGCTGAAGAGCCCCCGGGCCGTGCGGACCTACAACATCATGGCCGCCTCGGCGGTGTTCAAGCAGCTCATCGTCGGCGTCGACCGGCTGGACTATTCCAAGGGCCTGGAGGAGCGGTTCCTGGGCTTCGAGCACTTCCTGGCCGACAACCCCGACCTGCGGCGCGAGGTGCTGATGCTGCAGATCGCGCCGGTCTCGCGCGAGGGCGTGGAGGCCTACCAGGAGATCCGGGCCCGGCTGGACGCCCTGTCCGGCCGCATCAACGGCGAATACGCCGACATCGACTCCAACCCGGTGCGCTACGTGAACCGCAACTACCGCCGCGACGAGCTGGCCGGCATCTACCGGGCGGCGCGGGTGGGCCTGGTGACGCCGTTGCGCGACGGCATGAACCTGGTGGCCAAGGAATATGTCGCCGCCCAGGACCCCGACGATCCGGGCGTGCTGATCCTCTCGCGCTTCGCCGGCGCGGCGAACCAGCTGCGCGAGGCCCTGCTGGTCAACCCCAACACCCCCGAGGAGATCGCCGACGCCCTCAAGCGCGCGCTGGCCATGGGGCGCGAGGAGCGAATCCGCCGCTGGCGCGCGCTCAACGAGAACGTCCAGCGCGAGGACGTCACCGCCTGGCGCGACGCCTTCGTGGGCGCGCTGGGAGAGGTCGACCGACAGCCCGCCGCGCTGGCCAGCTAGGGGCCTCGCGCATGGCCGAGGCGAAGCTCGCCCGCTACCGCTCGATGCGGGATTTCACCAGGACCGCCGAACCCAGCGGGGAGGGCGAGGTCAGGCGCTCGGAGCTGTTGCGCTTCGTCATCCAGAAGCATGCGGCGACCCGGCTGCATTACGACCTGCGCCTGGAGCTGGGCGGGGTGTTCAAATCCTGGGCGGTCACCAAGGGCCCTTCGCTCGATCCGCACGGCCGGCGCCTGGCGGTGGAGGTGGAGGACCATCCGCTCGACTACGGCGACTTCGAAGGCGTGATCCCGGCCGGCGAGTACGGCGGCGGCGCGGTGATGCTGTGGGACCGCGGCTACTGGGCGCCGGAGGAAGGGTTCGACCCGCACAAGGCCCTGGCGAAGGGCGAGCTGAAGTTCATCCTCGACGGCGAGCGGCTGAAGGGCGGCTTCGTCCTGGTGCGGATGAAGCGCCGGCCACGGGAGAAGCGCGACAACTGGCTGCTCATCAAGCACCACGACCAATACGAGCGTGAGGGTGAGGAGGGACAGATCGCCGAACGGGCGACGACCTCCGTGGCCTCGGGACGATCGATGGAGGACATCGCCGCCGGCCGCGGCAAGGGGCCGACCAAGTTCATGACCGGCGGCAAGGCCCGCGCGCCGGCAGACGACGTCTGGCATAGCGACCGCAGCAAGGCGGGGGCGGCCGAAAAGCCTGCGCGGCCCACGGCCACGGCGGCCGCCATGCCGGCCTTCATCCCGCCGATGCTCACCAAGGCGGTGGACCGCCCGCCGAACTCGCCCGGTTGGGCGCACGAGATCAAGTTCGACGGCTACCGGCTGCAGCTTCGCATCGAGGGCGGGTCTGCGACCCTGAAGACCCGCAAGGGCCTCGACTGGACGGCGAAGTTCCAGGAGATCGCCCGCGCCGCCCAGGGCCTGCCGGACGCCGTCATCGATGGGGAGGCCTGCGCCCTCGACCACAACGGCGCCCCGGACTTCCCGGCCCTGCAGGCGGCGCTGTCCGAGGGCAAGACCGGCGACCTGATCTTCTTCGCCTTCGACCTGCTGTTCGCCGGCGGCCAGGACCTGCGCGGCCAGATGCTGCGCGAGCGCAAGGCGGCGCTGGAGGACCTGCTCGCCGGGCACGCGAAGGGCCTCGGCGGCCGCATCCGCTACGTCGACCATTTCGAGAGTGCCGGCGACGCCGTGCTGCAGTCGGCCTGCCGGCTGTCGCTGGAGGGCATCGTCTCCAAGCGCCTGGACAGCCCCTACCGCAGCGCCCGCAGCGACGACTGGGTCAAGTCCAAGTGCCGCGCCGGCCACGAGGTGGTGATCGGCGGCTGGACGGGGGAGGGCGGGAATCTGCGCTCCCTGCTGGTGGGCGTGAACCGCGACGGCCACCTGATCTACACCGGCCGGGTCGGCACGGGCTTCGGCCGCGACAAGGCCGCCGACCTGCTGCCGCGCCTCCAGGCCCTGGAGAGCGCGGCCAGTCCCTTCACCGGCGAGGGCGCGCCGAAGAAGGCGGCGAACGTCACCTGGGTGCGCCCGGAGCTGGTGGCCGAAATCGAGTTCGCCGGCTTCACCACCGGCGGCCAGGTGCGGCAGGGCAGCTTCAAGGGCCTGCGCGCCGACAAGCCGGCCGAGGAGGTGGAGGCCGAGACGCCGGCCCGCCTGGGCGAGGCCGAACTGGCGGAACCTGCGCCGGCCAAGGCGCGGCCGACGCCCAAGGCCGGCGACCCTGTGGTGATGGGCGTGCGGATCTCCAGCGCGGACAAGCCGCTCTGGCCCAGCGCCGCCGACGACCCCGCCCCGGTCACCAAGCTCGACCTCGCCCGCTACCTGGAGGCCGTCGGCCCCTGGATGATGCGCCACATCGAGGGGCGGCCCTGTTCGATCATCCGCACCCCGGACGGGCTCGCCGGCGAGCGGTTCTTCCAGCGCCACGCGGGCAAGGGCTCCTCGGCCCTGCTCACCGAAGTGAAGGTGTTCGGCGACCACAAGCCCTACCTGCAGGTGGACCGTATCGAGGCGCTGGCGGCCCTGGCCCAGATCGGGGCGGTGGAGTTCCACCCCTGGAACTGCCAGCCGCACAAGCCGGAGGTCCCCGGCCGGCTGGTTTTCGACCTCGACCCCGCGCCCGAGCTGGGCTTCGACGCGGTCATCACCGCCGCCAAGGAAGTGCGCGAGCGGCTGGAGGCGCTGGGCCTCACCGCCTTCTGCAAGACCACCGGCGGCAAGGGGCTGCACGTGGTCACGCCTTTGAAGGTCTCGAAGATCGACTGGCCGACGGCCAAGGCCTTCGCCCAGAAGGTCTGCGCGGCCATGGCCGCCGACGCCCCCGACCGCTACGTGGTCAACATGGCCAAGAAGCTGCGCACCGGCCGCATCTTCCTCGACTACCTGCGCAACGACCGGCTGGCGACGGCGGTGGCGCCGCTGTCGCCCCGCGCCCGCGACGGCGCCACGGTCTCCATGCCGCTCACCTGGCCGCAGGTGAAAGCCGGCCTCGACCCGCGCCGCTACACGATCCGCTCGGCTCCCGCGCTGCTGAAGAAGACCACAGCCTGGGCCGACTACTGCGACGTCGAGGGGGATCTCGCGGCGGCGATCAAGAAGCTGGGATAACGCCTCTCCCCGCGAGCGGGGAGAGGCGAAGAAGCCGCTACGCCCGTTTTTTCGCCGCAGGCTTCTTCGCGGCGGGCGTTTTCGCCGCCGCCTTCGCGGGCTTCCGCCGCTCGCCGCCCTGGCCCAGGCTGCGCTTCAGGGCCTCCATCAGGTCGATCACCTCGGCGGACTTGGGCTCTTCCGGCGCCTTCACCGTGTGGCCCTTCTCCTTTTCCTTGATCAGCGTGCGCAGGGCGTCCTCGTAGCGGTCCTTGAACTGCGTGGGGTCGAAGTCGCCTTCCTGCTGGTCGATGATCTTGGCGGCGATCTCGACCATCTGCTGGCTGGGCTTGGTCGCCGGGATGCTGGCGAAGACGTCGTCCGCGTCGCGCACCTCGGCCTTGTTGCGGATGGTGTAGGCCAGGATGCCGCGGTCGCGCGGCTCCAGCGCCATCAGCCGCTCGCGCTGGTGCATGACCAGCCGGCCCAGCGCCACCTTGCGCGCCGAGCTCATCGCCTCGCGGATCACCGCGAAGGCCTCCACCGCCATCTCCCCGTCCGGCACCAGGAAATAGGGGTCGTTCCAGTAGAGCCGGTCGATGTCGTCCTCGTCGACGAACCGCTCGATGTCCAGGGTGCGGGTGGTCTCCAGCTTGACGTTCTTGATCTCCTCGTCGGTGACGACGACGTAGCGGCCCTTCTCGATCTCGAAGCCTTTGACGATGTCCGAGCGGTCCACCGGATCGCCCTTGGAATTGGTGGGGACCATGCGGATGCGCTCGTGGCTGTCCTTCGACAACATGTTGAAGTGCACCTCGCCGCTGCGCGAGGTGGCCGTGTAGAGCGCCACGGGGCAGCTCACCAGCGACAGCCGCAGATAGCCTTGCCAGGTCGGACGGGTGGCCATGACACATGCTCCAGGTCGATTGCGACTCGGGAACGCCGCGGGCGGGATTCAGTTCGAAAGCTTCAGCGGCGGCAGGGCCTCGGCCGCCTGGGCGTCCAGCTGGCGCTTGCGAAAGCCGCTCACGACGCCGCTCTTGGCGCCGAACTGCATCAGCTGGTCCTTGGCCGGATCATAGGCCGGCCAGGGCTCCACGCCGCAAGCCGGGACGCCGGTCCGGGCGAAGGTGATCCAGCAGCGGTGCATCAGGGTCGCCATCGCCTTGTCGTCATCGCTCACCTGGCTCAGCGGCGTGCGCCGGCCCCAGTACTCGAACACGTACTGGATCTCGGCGGCGTGGAACGCGCGGGTCACGCCCATCGGCCGGAAGCGGCTTCCCACATAGCTGAAATGGTAGAGCCAGGCCGGCTCGCCGCCCGCCGCCCTGGCCGCGATCCAGCGGGCCGGCGCGACCATGATCCGGTCGCCGTAGACCTCCCGCCCCAGGACCTCGTCGCCCTTGGCCGCCGCCTCGGCGTAGGCCGTGCGGATCGCCGGCGAGGCGGATGCGGCGACCTCGGCCGGGGCGGTTCGGGTCTCCGACATCAGCGAATCCTCGCCGCTGTTGGCGCCGACGATCAGCGGCACGTCGGCGGCCTTGCCCGCGGCCAGCGCCTGGGAGGGGCTGCGCGGCAGGAACCGGCCGTCGACCACCGGGTCCGAGCCCGGGCGCCAGGCCTTGGCCACCAGCGCTTCCACCGGAACCGCGCGCAGCTGCGCCGCCGTCGCCTTCGCGCCCGGAAGGCCCAGCGCCGTGGCCGTGGACGCGCCGGCGGCCTCCGCCTGCGCCAGCGTCATGGTGGGCCACCAGCCCCCGCCCGACTGCACGATGGCCTTGTGGAACAGCGGCCTGGCCTTCGGGACCGCCAGCAGGGCCAGGACGTCGGAGCCGCCGGCTGACTCGCCGAAGATCGTCACATTGTCCGGATCGCCGCCGAACGCGGCGATGTTGCGCTTCACCCAGTCCAGGGCGGCGACCTGGTCCATCAGGCCGAAGTTGCTGGCCTCGCCCGGCCTGGCCCGCTGGGTGATCGCCGGATGGGCGAACCAGCCCAGCGGCCCCAGCCGGTAGTTCAGGGTCACCAGCACCACCCCGTCGCGGGCGAAGGCCTGGCCGTCGTAGATCCAGCCCGCGCCCTGGGTGTTGCCGCCCCCGTGCAGCCAGACCATCACCGGCGCCTTGGACGCCGACAGCGGCGCGAAGACGTTGAGCTGCAGGCAGTCCTCGCTGACCGGCCCGTTGGCGCCGGCGAAGTTGGGGGTCCCGTCCGCCTTCATCGGCTGCGGGCAGGACGGGCCTTTCTCCGCCGCCGGCCGCTCGCCAGTCCAGGGAAGTGGCGGGCGCGGCGGCGCCCAGCGCAAGGGGCCGACCGGCGGGGCGGCGTAGGGGATGTTGCGGAAGATGGCGGCGCGGTCGGTGGCCTCGCCGGCCAGGACGCCGCTCTCCACCCTGATCGCCACCGGCGCGGCGGCGGCGCCGGTGGCCGCGAGCGCCAGGGCGGCGGCGAGGAAGGCCCAGGTGCGGGTCATGGCGTCGTCCCTTGCGCGCAGGTTGCGACCTGCCCGGAAAAGCATCCGGCGCCCGGCCTTGCGCGGTCAAGCGCGGGAGCGGCGCCGCGGGGAGCTTGACTCTTGGGCGGACGTTATTAGAACAAAAGTAGAACAAAGGACTTAACCGCCCATGTCCGATTTCCGCGCCGGGCGCCTCGCCGCCGTGCGGGCGAGGATCGCCGCCCTCGAGGCGGGCGGACGGGGGGACTCCGAGTCACTGCCCTTCGGGGATCCGCGCATCGACGACAAGCTGCCCGGCGGCGGCCTGCCGCTGGGCGCCTGGCACGAGGTGTTCGGCGAGGGGCTGGAGTCCGAGACCGCCGCGGCGCCGGCCGCCTTCGCCGCCCTGGCCGCCGCCCCCCTGGCGGCGCGGGGCGCGGCGGTCTGGGTGCTGCGCCAGGACGACCTGCATGCGCCGGGCCTGGCGGGCCTGGGCTTTCCGCCGCGGCGGCTGATCCAGGTGCTGGCCCGCGACGAGACCGAGGTGCTGGCGGTGATGGAGGATGCGCTGGCCACCGTGGGCGTCGCCGTCGTGTTCGGGGAGGTCGAGGCGGTGGGGCTGACCGCCGGGCGGCGCCTGCAGCTCGCCTGCGAGAAGCGCGGCGGCGTGGGCTTCGTCATCCGCCGCAGGCCCTTTGGCGGCGCGGCGCGAGGGGCGTCGATCGGGGCGGCGGCGACCAGCCGCTGGCGGGTGGCCGGGGCGCTCAGCGAGCCGGCGGCGGGGGAATTCGGCCTGGGCCCGCCGCGCTGGCGGGTCGCCCTGGAGCGCTGCCGGGGCGGGCGGACCGGCGCCTGGCTGATCGAGGCGGACCGCGCCTTCGCGGCCGATGCTTTTGGGGAGACGACGGATGGCACGCATCCTCTGCGCCTGGTCGGCGAACTGGGCGATCGAGAGCTGGCGGCGCCGCAACCCTTCAGACTTGCAGGTTGAAGCCTTCGCCCTGATCGAGACGGTGCGGGGGGTGCGCCGGCTGGCCTGCGTCGATCGCGCCGCCGCCCGCCTGGGCCTCTTCGCCGGCCAGAAGGCGACGGACGCCGCGGCCCTGGCGCCCGAGCTGGCCACGGCCGAGGTCGAGACCGAGGCCGACGCCGCGGCGCTGGCCGCCCTGGTCGACTGGTGCGTGCGCTTCTCGCCGGCCGTCGCCGCCGATCCGCCGGACGGCCTGTTCCTCGACGTGGGGGGGCTCTCGCACCTGTGGGGCGGGGAGGCGGCGCTGATGGCCGACCTCCGCGCCCGGCTGGCGGCGAACGGGCTGACCGCGCGCCTGGCCCTTGCCGACACGCCGGGCGCGGCCTGGGCGCTGGCGCACTACGGCGCCGACGGGACGATCGCCCAGCCGGGGGAGGTGGCGCGCTGGCTGGGGCCCCTGCCGCCGGCGGCCCTGCGGCTGGAACCGGAGCTGGCCGCCCAGGCGAAACGGCTCGGGCTGAAGACCATAGGCCGGCTGATGGACCTTCCCCGCGCGCCTTTCGCCCGCCGGTTCGGGGCGGCGGCGCTGGTCCGCCTCGACCAGGCGCTGGGCCGCTCGCAGGAGGCGCTGACTTTCCGGCGCCCGCCCACGCCCTGGGTGGCGCGCCTGGCCTTCGCCGAGCCGATCAGCACGCCGGAGGACCTGGCCCGGGTCAGCCGCGACATCGCCGGAAAGCTCTGCGCGCGCCTGGAGGCCGAGGGGCGCGGGGCGCGGCGCTTCGAGCTCGCCTTCCACCGCCTGGACGGGCGCGCGCCCTCCGTGAGCGTCGGGCTGTCGCTCCTGGGCCGCGACCCCGTCCGCCTCGCCAAGCTGTTCGCGCCCAGGCTGGAGACCGTCGATCCCGGCTTCGGGATCGAGGTCGTGACCCTGGTGGCCCTGGACGTGGAGGCTCTCTCGGCGCGGCAGGGCCGGCTGGACGCGGGCGCCGAAGCGGCGCTGGAGGAGGGGCTGGCCCCGCTGGTCGACCGCCTGGCCAACCGGCTGGGCGAGGAACGGGTCTGGACCGCGGCGAAGGTGGAGAGCCACGTGCCGGAGCTGGCCGCCGGCCGCAGCCCCGCCCTGGCGCCGGACCTCGCCGCCGGCTGGGATCCGCAGGTCCCCCGCCCGGTGCGCCTGTTCCGCCGGCCGCAGCCCCTCGAGGCGGTCGTGGCGCTGATCCCCGACGATCCGCCGGTGCAGTTCCGCTGGCGCGGGCAGCTCCACCGCATCCGTAGAGCCGAGGGTCCCGAGCGCGTGGCGGAGGAATGGTGGACGCGTCCCTTCGAGGCGGCCGGACCGGGGCGGGTGCGCGACTACTATCGGGTCGAGGACCAGGACGGCGGCCGCTTCTGGGTCTTCCGCGCCGGCCTCTACGAGGCGGGCCAGACGGCGAAATGGTGGCTGCATGGGGTGTTCGGTTAGATGACCGCCTACGCCGAGCTGCAGGCCGCCACCAACTTCTCCTTCCTGCGCGGGGCGTCGCACCCGTGGGAGCTGATGGGTGAGGCGGACGCCCTGGGGATGACGGCCCTGGGGGTGACCGACCGCAACAGCCTGGCCGGGGTGGTGCGGGCCTGGTCGGCGGCCAGGGCGCTGAAGGTGCGCGCCCTCACCGGCTGCCGGCTGGACTTCGCCGACGGCAGGCCCAGCGTGCTCTGCTATCCCGGCGACCGCGAGGCCTACGGCCGCCTCACCCGGCTGCTCACGATCGGCCAGCGGCGGGCGAAGAAGGGCCAGTGCGATCTGGCCTGGCCCGACCTCCTCGCCCACGGGGAAGGGCAGTTGCTGCTGGTGGTCCCGCCGGCGCGGCTGGACGAGGCCTTCGCCCGCGACCTCGCCCGCCTCGCCGGGACCTTCGGCGGGAACGTCTGGCTGGCGGCGTCACGGGCCTATGGCGCGCGCGACCTGCAGCGGCTTTCCCGGCTCGACGCCCTGGGCCGGGCGGCGGGCGCGCCGATGGTCGCCGTCAACGACGTACTCTACCACGCGCCGGAGCGGCGGCCGCTGCAGGACGTGCTGACCTGCATCCGCGAGACCTGTACGATCACCCAGGCGGGCCTCAGGCTGCAGGCCAACGCCGAGCGGCACCTGAAGTCGCCGGCCGAGATGACGCGCCTGTTCGCCCGCTTCCCGGAGGCGATCGCGCGCACCACCGAGATCGCCGGCCGCATCGGTTTCGACCTGTCCCAGTTGCGCTACGAATACCCCGACGAGCCGGTGCCGCCGGGCAAGACCGCGATCCAGCACCTGCGCGACCTCACCTGGGAAGGCGCGGCCTGGCGGTTCGACAAGGGGATGGGCGAGAAGGAGCGCCGGACCATCGAGCACGAGCTGGCGCTGATCGAACGGCTGGGGTTCGCCAACTACTTCCTGACCGTCCACGACATCGTCCGCTGGGCGCGCGGGCGCGACATCCTCTGCCAGGGGCGCGGCTCGGCGGCCAATTCCTGCGTCTGCTTCTGCCTGGGGGTGACGGCGGTCGATCCCACCAAGCCCGACCAGGACCTGCTCTTTTCCCGCTTCATCTCCGAAAAGCGCGGCGAGCCGCCCGACATCGACGTGGACTTCGAGCACGAGCGCCGCGAGGAGGTGATGCAATATGTGTTCGAGCGCTATGGCCGCGAGCGCGCCGCCATCGTCGCCACCGTCATCCACTACCGCCCGCGTATGGCGATCCGCCAGGTGGGCAAGGCGCTGGGCCTGACCGAGGACATCACCGCCGCCTTGGCGGGCACCGTCTGGGGCAGCTACGGCCACGAGCTGCCGGAGGGCCACGTGCGCCAGGCCGGGCTCGACCCCGACAATCCGGAGATCCGCCGGGCCGTCGCCCTGGCCGGCGAGCTGCTGGGTTTCCCCCGCCACCTGTCGCAGCACGTGGGCGGCTTCGTGCTGACCAAGCGGCGGCTGGACGAGACCGTGCCGATCGGCAACGCGGCCATGCCCGACCGCACCTTCATCGAATGGGACAAGGACGACATCGACGAGCTGGGCCTGATGAAGGTCGACGTCCTGGCGCTGGGCATGCTGACGGCGCTGAAAAAGAGCTTCGACATGATCCCGCCGGACGCCGCCGGGCGCCGGATCACCGACATCGCCCACATCCCGCAGGAGGCGCCGCAGGTCTACGACATGCTCTGCAAGGCCGACTCCGTCGGCGTCTTCCAGGTGGAGAGCCGGGCGCAGATGTCGATGCTGCCCAGGCTGAAGCCCCGCAAGTTCTACGACCTGGTGATCGAGGTGGCGATCGTCCGCCCCGGCCCGATCCAGGGCGACATGGTGCATCCCTACCTGAAGCGCCGCGACGGGATCGAGCCGGCCGACTATCCGCGCCCGGGCCCCGAATTTCCTCAAAACGAACTGGAAGCCATCCTCGGCAAGACCATGGGCGTGCCGCTGTTCCAGGAGCAGGCCATGCGCATCGCCATCGAGGCGGCGCAGTTCTCGGAGAACGACGCCGACGGCCTGCGCCGCTCCATGGCCACCTTCCGCCATCACGGCAACGTCGGCGACTACGAGCGCAAGTTCCTCGAGGGCATGAAGGCGCGCGGCTACGACCCGGACTTCGTCCAGCGCTGCTTCAAGCAGATCGAGGGGTTCGGCTCCTATGGCTTCCCGGAGAGCCACGCGATCAGCTTCGCCCTCTTGGTCTACGCCTCCGCCTGGGTGAAGTGGCGTTGGCCGGACGCCTTCTGCGCGGCCCTGCTCAACAGCCAGCCGATGGGCTTCTACCAGCCGGCCCAGCTGGTCCGCGATGCGCGCGAGCACGGGGTGGAGATCCGCGGGCCGGACGTGCTGGCCAGCGACTGGGACTGCACCCTGGAGCCGGCGGCCAGGCCCGGCCGGCTGCGGGCCGTCCGCCTGGGCCTGCGGCAGGTGCGCGGGCTGAACCAGGACGAGGCGCTGCGGCTGGTGTCGGCGCGCCAGGCGGGGGCGACGACGCTGCAGGCCCTGGCCCGGCGGGCGCGGCTGTCGCGCCGGTCGCTGGAGCTGCTGGCCGAGGCCGACGCCTTCCGCTCCCTGGGCCTCGACCGCCGCGCGGCGCTGTGGGCGGCCAAGGGCCTGGCTGCCGAGGCGAAGGTGGAGACCGACGCCCCGCTGCTGGCCGCCATGGGGATCACCGAGACGCCCGTCGCCCTGCCGCGGATGAACCTGCCGCAGGAGGTGGCGGAGGACTACCGCACCACCAGCCTCTCCCTGAAGGCCCATCCCTGCAGCTTCTTCCGCTCGGACCTGCAGCGCCTGCGCGCGGTCCCGGCTTCGGCGCTCGTCACCGCGCCCGACCGCCGCCGCCTCTGCGTGGGCGGCCTCGTGCTGGTGCGCCAGCGGCCCGGCACCGCCAAGGGGGTGGTGTTCATGACCCTGGAGGACGAGACCGGCGTCGCCAATGTGGTGGTCTGGAAGGACGCCTTCGAGGCCAACCGCCGGCTGGTGATGACCGCGTCCTTCCTGGTGGTGCACGGCCGGCTGCAGCGCGAGGACCAGGTGACTCACCTGGTGGCCGAGCGGTTCACCGACCTTTCCGCTCGCCTCGCCGAGCTGCGCGAGGAGGACGCCGCCCCCCAGGTCCGCGCCAACGTCACCGGCCGCCTGATCCGCAGCCGGGATTTTCATTGAAAGAGCACGCCTATTCACGTATATACGTGTAGTCACAGAGGGGTTCCGCAATGCCCACCGTCACCAGTCGAACGTTTCGCAGCGGCAACAGCGAAGCCGTGCGGCTGCCGCGCGAGGTCGCCTTCGGCAAGGACATCGAAGTCACCATCGTCCGCTCCGGCGACGTGATCACCATCTACCCGAAGCGCACGCCCATCGCGGAGATGTTGGCGCAGCTCCGGGAACTGCCTGCGCCGCCGACGGTCCAGACCCGCGACAAGATCCCGTTCCCCAAACGCAAGGGCCTTTGAGGATTGGAGTTTCTCCTCGACACCAACGTCGCCGTCCATCTCGTCGACCGCGATCTCGCCGTGTTTGCGAAGGTCGAAGCGCTGAACGGCGCCCTTCTCCTGTCGGTCGTCACGTGGGTCGAGCTCGAAGGCGGCGTCTACCGCGACCCGGACTATGCGGCTCTTCGGCGAACGCGTCTGGACGCCTTCCTGCCGGCCCTTCAGGTCCTTCCCTTCGACGATGCGGCCGCCCAGGCCTATCGCGGCATCGTCGAGGCCGCGGGCTATTCGCGCCGCAAGGTCATCGACCGCATGATCGCGGCGCAGGCCATCGCCCACGGCGCGACCCTGGTCACCACCAATCCGCGCGACTTCCGCGACATCCCCGGCCTGCAGATGCAGGCCTGGTGAGCCCCCGGACCCGCGGCGGATAATTTTACGCCGCCGCCTCTCCCCCTGTCGGATCGCGGACTCCTCGATCGTCCTGCGGTAAGGTTCACCACCAGCAGAGGGGCGCTCCACGGATGGGAACGCAGCTTTTCGTCGGCACGCGCAAGGGCGCCTGGATCTTCCGCAGCAACGGCGCGGACTGGCGCCTGGAAGGGCCGATCATGCTCGGCCAGATCGTCCACCACCTGGTGCTCGACCCCCGCGACGGGCGCACCCTGATGATGGCGGCCAAGACCGGCCACCTGGGGCCCACCATCTTCCGCTCCACGGACGAGGGCCGCACCTGGACGGAGGCCAAGGTCCCGCCGGCCTTCCCGACCTCCGACGCGGCTGACGCCCGGGCCGTGGACCACACCTTCTGGCTCAGCCCCGGCCACGCCGGCGAGCCCGGCGTCTGGTGGGCGGGAACCTCGCCGCCGGGCCTGTTCCGCAGCGAGGACGGCGGCGAGACCTGGGCCAGCGTGGCCGGCTTCAACGAGCATCCGCGCTACTGGGACTGGTGTCCCGCCGACGGCGGCACCCCGGACGGGGCGCTGCTGAACCAGGTGGTCATCGACCCGCGCGACGGCGCCCACATGTACCTCGCCACCTCCACCGGCGGGGTGTTCGAAAGCCTCGACCGCGCGGCGACCTGGGCTCCGCTGAACCAGGGGGTGGAGGCCAGCTTCCTGCCCGACCCCTATCCGGAGTTCGGCCAGGACGCCCACTGGATCGCCCTGGCCCCCGCCGACCCCGACCGGATCTGGCAGCAGAACCACTGCGGGATCTACCGCCTGGACCGGCCGGACGTGCGCTGGACGCGGATCGGCGCCGCCATGCCGCCACAGATCGGCGACATCGGCTTCACCATCACGCCCCATCCCCGCGAGGCCGACGTCGCCTGGGTGTTCCCCATGGACGGCACGGACGTCTGGCCGCGGGTCAGCCCCGGCGGCCGCCCGGCGGTCTACCGCACCCGCGACGCGGGCCGCAGCTGGGAGCGGCAGGACGGCGGCTTCCCGGCCGAGCAGGGCTGGTTCACCGTCAAGCGCCAGGCCTTCTGCGCCGATGCGGGCGCGCCGGTCGGCCTCTACCTCGGCACCACCGGCGGCGAGCTGTGGGCCAGCGGCGACGAGGGCGGGAGCTGGCGGCAGATCCGCGCCCACCTGCCGGAAATCTATTCCGTGACCGCCGCGCCCCTCCCATGACCCGGGTGATGATCCCCTCGCAGCTCATCGCCTACACCGGCGGCGCGACGCGGGTGGAGGCGCAGGGGCCCACGGTGGACGCGGTGATGCGCGACCTCGACCGCCAGTTCGAGGGCCTGCGCTTCCGGGTGGTCGACGAACAGGGCCGCATCCGCAAGCACATGCGCATCTTCGTCGGCATGGACCGGGTCGAGGCGCTGGACCGGCCGCTGCGCCCCGGCGACGAGGTGCTGATCTTCGGGGCGCTCAGCGGAGGCTAGCGTTTCGGCGGCCTCAGGACCTTGAGTCGCCGCCGCCCATGGGCAGACTGCTCGCCATGAGATTCGATCCGCCGTCCGCCCGCCGGCGCGTCCCGACGCCCCGCCGGAGCCCGTTCCGTCGCGCGCACGCCCTCGCGCCGGCCCTGCTTATCCTCGCCGCGCTGGCGCCGCAGGCCTGGGCCAAGGGCGTCACCAAGGGTGTCGCCAACGCCGAGCTCGCCGCCGCGGCCAGGGCCACCCCGGTCAAGGCGATCGATTACGACCAGGAGCGTTGCGACGACCGCACCGTGGAGCAATGGCTGACCGCCCTGGCCGGCCCCGAGGCGCGGGAGATCACCTGGACCGGCGGGCTCTGCCAGCTGGTCGGGCCGGGGATCGACGCCGGCTCGTCCTGGTGCGGCCAGGCCAGGGTGACCCTGGTCCACCCCCTCGGTCACGACGACCGGCCGACCATCGAGGTGTTCTTCGAGGCGCCGTCGCAGGGCCGCCCCGGCCGGCCCTACGCCTTCCGCGGCGCCATGCACGCCGTGGACGGCGACGAGATCAGCCGCTTCCGCCAGGACTTCGAGGCCGCCTGGACCTCCCGCTTCTCGCCCCGCGAAGACGCCATCGTCGACTGCGCGAGTCCGTAGCGCGCCCCTCTCCCCCCGATTCCGGGTGGAGAGGGGGCCGCGACCCGCCCTAGACGCTCACCAGCAGCCCGTCGGCCCGCATCGCCGCGATCTGGGCGTCGGTGAACCCGAGCGAACGGGCGACCTCGTCGTTGTGCTGGCCATAGGCCGGGCTGGCGCGAAGCTCGCCCACCGGGCGCTCGTCGAACTGGCCGGGGGAGCCGGCGGCGTAATAGGTCCCGCCGTCATAGGTCTGCACCGGCGTGACGATGCCGTTCTCGATCGCCTGCACGTCGTTCAGCAGCTCGCCCGGGGCCTGCACGGGCGCCCAGACGCCGTCGGCGCCCGCCAGGATCGTCTTCCAGGCCTCGTAGTCCTTGGTGGCGAAGGTCTTGTCGAGCTCGGCCGCCAGGGCCACGCCGTTGGCGTACTTGCTGGCCTCGTCCTTGAAGCGCGGGTCGGCGAGCAGGTCCTCGCGGCCGATCCGCCGGGCGAAGTCCGGGAACCAGACGTCGAACAGGAAGCAGATCTGGATCCAGCGGCCGTCGCTGGTCCGGTAGTGCCGGTTCATGGCGTTGGCCGCGCCGGGCGGAATCTCGCGCTGCGGCGGGGTCACGCTTCCGGCCAGGCTCGCGCCGCAGATCGACTGGGTCATGATGTAGGCGCCCATGCCGTAGAGCGAGTGGTCGACGATGCAGCCCTTGCCGGTGCGCTCGCGCCGGAACAGCGCCGCGGAGATGGCGCCGGCGATCGTCGCCCCGCCCGTCAGGTCGCCGACCGAGCCGGGCTGCATCGGCGGCGGGTCGCCATTGGGCGGGGTCTGGACGAAGGCCGAGCCCGAGCGGCACCAGGACGTGGGGTAGTCGAAGCCGCCGTCGTTGGCCATCGGGCCCTTCGGTCCGTAGCCGGTGGCCCGGGCGTAGATGAGCTTCGGGTTGCGCGCCATCAGGTCCGCGGGATCGATCCCCAGCTTCGCGCGCGCGTCGGCGCGCAGGTTGGTGATGAAGACGTCCGCCTGTTCGACCAGCCGCAGCAGGATCTCGCGGCCCTCGGGGCGGCGCAGGTCCAGGCCGACGGAGCGCTTGCCGCGGTTGGCCACTTCGAAGAAGGCGTTCAGCTTCTGGCCGGGCCGCTGCAGGATCGCCAGGTGGCGGGCCGGATCGCCCCCGCCCACCCCGCGCTCCACCTTGATCACGTCGGCGCCCCAGTCGGCCAGCATCATGCCGGCGGCCGGGGCGAAGGTGTGCTCGGCCACCTCGATGACCTTCACGCCTTCCATGACGTCGTACATGCGCGCTCTCCCTTGGCGATAGTTGATGCGGCGTCGGTTCGCCCGCTTGCCTCTTCGATAGCCGAGGATGGCGGGCTCGCACAGCCCGTCGCGCGCACGGATTTGACAAACCGGGGTCGGCCGCTATCACCGATGCGTCGGGGCGGCCGGCGGCGAACGCCGCAATATTGAGCGCCCCGGCCGGCGCATTTCGCGCCGCGACATTTTTGGACTTGGGCGGCCTGGCCGCCGGATCAGATGCAACGACGGGGCCCGATTAGGAGCCTCAGCGTAGGGATTTCCAGAATGCGCATATGGCACGCCTCCGCGGTGACGGAGGATCAGACCGACAGCCTGGGCCACATGAACGTGCGCTTCTACATGGAGCGGGTGGAGCGGGCCAACCTCGTGCTGATGGCCGAGCTCGGGCTGGAGCGGACGGCCCTGAAGGCCCGCGGCCTTCGCCTGTCCAAGGTCGACAGCTACTGCAAGTACCACCGCGAGCAGTTCCCGGGCGCGACGCTGAACGTGTTGGGCGGGGTGCTGGACGCCGCCGACGACAGCGTGCGGGCCTTCTACGAGGTGCGCAATCCGGCCCAGGACGTCCACGCCGCCAGCTTCATCGTCGAATACGCCCTGGTCGACGTGACCACCCGCGAGCGCCTTCCGCTGCCCGACGAGGCCCTGCGCCTGGCCGAAAAGCTGCGCACGCCCCTGCCGGACTATGGCGCGCCCCGCTCGATCACACTCGACCCGCCGCGCCTCGACCTCAGCTTCGCCGAGATCGCGGCGCGGGTCGGCGACGGCGGCGGCAGCATGATGGGCGCGCGGATGGAGCGCCAGGTCGAGCCCGAGTTCTGCGATCCGCAGGGCTGGCTGCGTCCCGGCGAGGACCTGATGCACGGCCCGCGCCAGCGGGCGAGGATGCGGGCCGAGGGGCATGAGCCCGGCCCGGTGGTCAACCTCACCGCCGACGGCCGCCGCTTCGGCTGGGCCTGGATGGAGACCCGCGCGCTGGTCTTCCAGACGCCCCGCGCCGGCGACCGGCTGCGCTCCATCGGGGCGGACATCGCGCTGGGCGGCAAGACGCGCCAGTCGCGCCGCTGGGTCTTCAACCTCACCACCGGCCGGCTGGCGGCGACCGACGACCTGGTGGGCGTCTGCCTGGACCTGGACGCGCGGCGCGCCATCGACATCCCGCCGGACGTCCGCCGCCAGCTGGCCAGCGTCTACGTCCCGGAGTTCGCCTGACCGCCATGAAGCCGCCGGCCTGGCGCCTGGAGCGCGACGTCTACCGCCACTTCACCGAGATCCAGACCCGCTACCGGGACGAGGACATGCTGCGCCATGTGAACAACATGGCCGTCGCCGGCTATCACGACGAGGCGCGCAACCGCTTCTCGCGGGTCTATTTCAAGCTGGCCGGCGACATCACCGGCACCCGCATCGTCACCGTCGAGACCCGGGTCAACTTCCTGGCCGAGGTCTTCCACCCCGACACGGTGGAGGTGGGCTCCGGCATCCTGAAGATCGGCGGCGCCTCCTACGAGATCGGCCAGGCGCTGTTCCAGAAAGGCAAGTGCGTCGGCCTCTGCACCGCGGTCTTCGTCCGCGCCACCCGCAGCCGCGGAACCGCCCCCCTGCCCGACAACCTGCGCGCGGCGTTGGAGACCTTCAGGCTGCGGGCGCCGGAAGGGGTGGAGCAGGCGTAGGGGCGTGGGTTGAAGCCGACCCACCGCCGCTCATCCCGGCTCGACCGCATAGGCGCTAACTCATGGCGGTGCGCGCCGGCCTCTCCGGCCCCTTCCCCCTGGAGGGGGGAAGGGTGAGGGATGGGGGTGGCGACGCCGGCCGGAAAGACCCCGCCCGCGGGGACGCACACCCCGCGCAGCTTCCAGGACAATCCCTCACGCACAGAGGCTGAAGCCGCCCCACCCCCATCCCCGGCCCTTCCCCCCTCCAGGGGGAAGGGAGACGGCCGACGCAGCGCGAAAAGGACGATCACCCTAAGTCAGCGCCTGTGGGCGAAGGCCGGGACCCAGATTCCTGAGCGCCAGGTGGGTTTCACCTGGGCCCCCGCCTTCTCCGCGTGAGCGGAGAAAGGGCGCGATTCAATCCAAACCCGATGCGCTCTGGGCGCTTCTGTTTCCGTCCTGCTCTCGCCCGCGGCGATCCGGCATTTTGTACTAAACACGCCCAAATCGATCCGGACGTCGCCGGAACCGGTGACCTACGTCATCGAAAGTGTGACGCTCCTGACGCCGCTCCTAGAAAGGAGCGACCCCAATGGGGTTAGGAATTATGGCGGCTTTGATCGTCGGGTTTGTGGTTGGGCAGGCGCCGGTCGAACCAGTGCCGATCGCTGGGGTATTGATGGAAGCCCTGACCTTCGAAGTCATCTTCCAGAATGACATATCCGGCAAAGCCGGTTTCCCAGCGACGCCCTCCAGCATCGCGGTAAATCGTACAGCCCCACAGGAAGACGTTCTTGTGCGCCGTGATCCAGGAGAAATGTTCCGGCGAGAAGAAAATGCCGTAGTGGACGTTTTGGGTTATTTCCATGCCAGAACCGACGAAGGAAAGCCGCCGCGTTTCCATTCCGATTCCGTCGCCCGCGCTACTATCTGGCCCGCCGGCAGAGAACCGCAAAATGATGCGCTCGGTCCAGCAGGACGTTGCTCCGAAGTTCTTGAGCCAGATCGCAGCCTTGAACTGAACAAAGCCTGGCACTTCCGATACGGCCTGCTTGACTAGCAGCGCCCTGTCGATCTGCATTATCGGTCTATCGGCGTTGACCTGGGCTTCAACTGCATCGGCGGCAGCTTGAGTGCCGCGGGCGGTGTAGGCGAGGGTCGCCAGCAATCCCAGGAAACCGAGCACACCCAGGACGGTCTGGTAGCGAGCCCAACGGACGGAATCCTTGGCCGCATCCGCGGCCTGCCACTGGGCGCAAAGCTCGCTCTCAGCGTCGTTCTTTGGCTCCCGGCATGGCCGCTCGTATTTGGCGGGCTGTTTCGGCTGCACGGCTTGAACGGCGACAGTTGGATTGGCGGGCTTGGTCGCAATGGCCTGGGCGGACTGTTTATGGTTGTCGACCTGCTGTGGTGATTGTGATGGCGCCGCAGCCCCTAACCCCAACGCCATGACTGCGCAGACTACCCAGCGCCGCATGGTGGCCCCTCCCGATGTTGGGAAGGCTAGCACCATCAAGCGTTGCCGTCAGTCCGGGAGTCCGGTCATGATGGCGCTATGGCTACAACCAAGAAGCGTCTCTGGGAGGGCGGCGACTGGCTCTTTGATAAGGGCGCGACGGTCTATTCGCTCATTGGCTCAAGCGTCTTGGCTGCCGCTATGACGTATCTGGCAAGCCTTGCGAAGCAGCTCCCACCTGTTGCGTGGGGCGCGATCGGGGTCGTCACATTCCTTGCTGTGATGATCGGTATAACTCTGGCGAGATACCTGCTTGCCAAACAGAAAGAGGCCGAGGCGCGGCAAGGAGAATTGGAGGCAAGGCGAGAGTTCACGCAGTCATTCTCGCAACGTGCCGATATAAATCCGTTGAAGCGTGAGCACGAGCGTGTTCGCATCCGAATGACGGATATGTATCATCCGTTCTTTGAGCGGTACGAGAATTACAGGTTCACTTACTGCGAGATTGTAGGGCCAGTGAATATTCTTCTTAATGGTCATAGTCATATATCGTACTGTCAGTTCGTCGAATGTGAGTGGATTATTATTCACGATGACGCAGTTATGGTGTCGCCGGTCGCATTCTTGAATGCGCATTTTGAAAACTGTAAGTTCTTCAGAACGACCTTTTTTATGGATGAAGCCTCCGCAAGGTCTCTTCAACTGGACGGAGGTACACTCAATATCATTAGCGGTCCTAAGATAAGCTAATCCTCCGGACGCAACGCCTGCAGAGCCATCGCCGCTAGACACTGCACTAAATACGACCCGGCGAATCCGCCTCGGCTGATTTGTTGCGCAGGTTCGCCTTTGTCTCCGTGATCCCGACGCCGGCCGGCTTGTCCACCAGCCCCTTATAGGTGACGCCCTTGCGCATCATCTCCGATCGCAGAGGCTGTTCGTATAGGCCACCCAATCGCGGCTCGTCCTGGGCCTCTGGGTCCGGGTCGCCCCGCTGCACGAATGCCGTGGCGATATCTGGATTCCAGGCCCGCGAACCGTTTTTGATGTTCCGCTTTTGTTCTTGAAGCTCCGCGACGCCTGAGCTAGACTGTCGAGATGCGATCCTCGGCCAGCCCGTACCAGCTTTCCTCTGTGTCTAAGGTCGGACGCGCAACCTGCGCCGCCGCCGCGGAGCGCGGCGAGATGTTTACCGGTCAACACCCCGGTCAACGCCCTAAAGGCCGTCTACGATCAATTAAGCCATTGATTCTTCTATTATTTCTCCAAGACACAGAGATGCTGACCGCCACCCCAAAAATCTGTTTACCAACGAAAGCATCGGCGCCGGAAACCCCCGAAGGCCACGCCCGTTCAGCGCTGCGCTTCCCCCGCGGCGCGCAGGATGAAGCCCAGCACCAGGGCCACGGCCATGTAGAGCGGCTCGGGGATTTCCTGGTCCAGCTCCACCTTCGAGAGCGCCTCGGCCAGGTCCGGGTTCTGCTCGAGGGGCACGCCGTGCTCGCGGGCGACGTCGATGATCTTCTGGCCGATCAGCCCATGGCCCACCGCCACCACCCGCGGCGCCGAGGGCCGGGCGTAGTGCAGGGCCACCGCCAGCGGCCGGCGGGGCGCGACCTCGCTCACGAGCTGCGGTCCAGGAACAGGCCGGCGGGGGCCGCCGGGCGCGGCGGGGCGCCCGCGGTCACCGCGATCTCCGGCGCATAGGCGGCCAGCTCCAGGGCGCTGCGCAGCAGGTCCTGGTGGGCGCGCAGGGCGAGCGCGGTCTCGTTCCGCTCCGCCCACAGCTGGACGCCGGCCCGGGCGCCCGAAAGGGTCACCTGCGCCTGCACCGGGCCGAAGGGCTCGATGTCCAGGGCGAAGCGGGCGCGCCAATGGGGCGGCGCGTCGCCCGTGGTCCCTCCCTCCGCGCCGCCGCCGTCGCGCTCCACCTCGAACTGGGCCACCGCCGTGCCCTGCGGCGAGGCGAACGGGATCTCGAACAGCCAGTGGGTCCGGCCCGGCGGCTCGGCGGCGTCGGCCGGCCGGGCGGAGGGCAGGGAGGCGGCCTGCAGCAGCTCCTGGCGGGCCACGGCGCCCTCGGCCTCGCGCACCAGGCGCTGGGCCATGGCGTGCGGCTCGGCGGGGGGCGGCTGGGCGGCCGGCGGCTGGGCGGCGACGGGTCCGCCGCGGAAGGGCGGGGGCGGCGGCGGTTCCGCCGCGCCGGCCGGCGTCGGCGCGCCTTCGCGGGCCGGGGTCGGCGGCGTGCTTGCGGTCCAGGCCGCGAAGGCCTCCCGGGCGACCAGCAGGGCCGCCTTCAGGTCGGGCGGCAGGCGGGCGTCCGCGGGCGGCTGGGCGGCGAGGCGGGCCTCCAGGAACAGGCCCGAGCGCGCCACGGCCTGCTTCAGCTCCGTGGGCGTCAGCGTCGGGGTGAGCGGGGTGCGCAGGCCCAGCAGCCGCACGGCCGCCTCGCGGGCGGGGGCCGGCAGGTCGGGGGAGGCCAGCGCCTGGGCGAGGTCGGCCATCAGGCGGCCAAGGCCGGCCTGCCGCGGCGCAGCGGTCTGGACGGCGTCGGCCACCGCCTGGGCCAGGGCCGCCTCCAGCGTCATCGGCGCCAGCGGCTTGTCGGCGCCGGTGGCGGCCTTGGCCAGCGCCGCCAGCCGCCCGGCCACCACGCGCACGGCGTTCGGCTCGGCCACCGGCTCGACCGGGCGCGCGCCCGCGAGCGGGTTGGTGGAACTTATCGGGCCGATCGCCATCGGCGGGTCCGCGCGGCGCAGCTCATGCGCCCAGCCTGCGCCGCTGCGGTGAAGGGGGCGTTAAGGTTCCGCTCACGATCGGACGAATCCATTTGCATCCTCCCGCGTTCAGGCATCCGAGGAGGCCTCCATGACCCAGACCCCGTCCCCCGACGTCCGCCGCTTCTCCGTGCACGCCAGCGAGGAGGTCCGCGCCCGCGCGCAGATGGTGGAGGAACGCTCCTTCGAGGCCGCGGCCCTGCGCTTCTGCGCCGAGCAGCACCCGCACGGGGACCTGTTCGGCGAGGCCGCGGTGATGGTCGAGGACTGCGAGACCGGCGAGCAGCAATGCTTCCGGGTCGACCTGGGGTCGGGCGACGCCGAGCCCTGCGGCTAGGGCCGTCAGCTGGCCAGCGGGACCACCTGGCTCAGGAGCGGGCCGATCTCGTCGTGCAGGACGAGGTCGGCGTAGCCGTCCTGTTCGGTGGGCTCGCGGTTGACGATGGCCAGCGTGGCCCCGTTGCGCTTGGCCAGCAGCGGAAAGCCCGCGGCCGGATAGACCACCAGCGACGAGCCCAGCACCAGGAAGAGGTCGCAGGCCAGGGTCTCCTCCTCGGCCCGCGCCATCGCCGCCTCGGGCATCGCCTGGCCGAACGAGATGGTGGCGGTCTTGACGATGCCGCCGCAGGCCCGGCAGGCCGGCAGCTCGCCAGCGCCCAGGAAGCTCTGCTTGATCACCTCCAGCTCGTGGCGCAGGCCGCATTCCAGGCAGGTGGCGAAGCTGGCGTTGCCGTGCAGCTCGATCACCTTGTCGTCCGGGACCCCGGAATGCTGGTGCAGGTTGTCGACGTTCTGGGTGATCACCGCGGCGACCTTGCCCTGCGCCACCAGCCGCGCCACCGCGTAGTGGCCGGCGTTGGGGTCGGCGCCCTGCCAGCGGGTGACGCCGGAGAAGGCGCGCTCCCAGGCCTCGCGCCGCCGCTCCGGCCGGGCCACGAAGTCCTGGAAGCTGATCGGCGACATCTTGCTCCAGACGCCGCCGGGACTGCGGAAATCCGGGATGCCCGATTCGGTGGAGATTCCCGCGCCGGTGAACACCACCGCGCGGCGGGACTGCGACAAAAGGCGCGCCAGTCGATCGCTGGAAGACATGGGATGCTCCGCAGGGCCTTCCTGCAGCATATGCCGTGGCCCGCCGGCCGTCGCCAGGGGGCGAGCGATGCTTCGATGCATCCGGAAGATGGACAGATCTTCAAATCAACCTTAAGGGGAGGCGCCGATTTGGGACGGTGCGGGGCGACAGGCGGGGGCCAAGGTCGAATGCGCCGTATGGGGGCGCCATGGCCAGTAACGACAACACACCACCGACGCCGCAGGAGCTTGCGGCCTTGCTTCGCGCCGCAAGCCGGCTCAATCCCGAGAAGCTGCGGCGGCTGATCGACGCCGTGCGCTCGGCGGCCAGGCCGCGCAGCGACGCCTGACGCCCGCGCATTTTTCGCGACAAGTGTCAAAAACCGCCTGCCGCGGGCCGGCGGATCGGCTATAGCGCCGCTTCGACAGGCGGCGAACCGCCGTGCGGGGAGGGCGGCGATGTACGGGCGCAAGAGCTTATGGCGCGTGGGCGCGCTGGCGACGACGGCCCTGGCGGGGCCGGCCCTGGCCCAGCCCGCGCCTGCGGCCGATCCGGCCGCCACCGCCTGGCTGCTCACGGCCACGGCCCTGGTGCTCTTGATGACGCTTCCCGGCCTGGCCCTGTTCTACGCCGGCCTGGTGCGCTCGAAGAACGTCCTGTCGGTGATGATGCATTGCGTCGCCATCGCCTGCCTGGTCTCGCTGCTCTGGCTGTTCGGCGGCTACAGCCTGTCGTTCGCCGGCGACCACCCGCTGATCGGCGACCTCTCCAAGTTCGCCCTCTGGGGCGTGGGGCGCGACGCCGTGTCCGGGGTCGTTCCGGAGAGCGTCTTCTTCATGTTCCAGATGACCTTCGCGATCATCACCCCGGCGCTGATCGTCGGGGCCTTCGTCGAGCGCATCCGCTTCCGCGCCGTGCTGGCCTTCTCCGCCCTGTGGGTGGTCGTGGTCTATGCGCCGGTCTGCCACTGGGTCTGGGGCGGCGGCTGGCTGATGGACCGGCACGTCATGGACTACGCCGGCGGACTGGTGGTGCACGCCACCGCCGGGGTCTCCGCCCTCGTGCTGGCCTGGCGCCTGGGTCCGCGCGACGGCTTCCCGCGCGATCTGTCGCCGCCGCACAACCCGGGCATGACCATGATGGGCGCAGCCATGCTGTGGGTCGGCTGGTACGGCTTCAACGCCGGCAGCGCGCTGGCGGCGGACGCCAGCGCCGGGGCGGCCCTGATGGCTACGCACCTGTCGGCCGCGACGGCCGGCCTGGTGTGGTCGGTGATCGAGTGGCGGCGGTTCGGCCGCGCCAGCATGGTGGGCCTGGTGACAGGCGTGGTCGCGGGCCTGGCCACGGTCACGCCGGCCTCGGGGTTCGTGGGGCCGCTGGGCGGGGTGATCCTCGGCGCGGCGGGCAGTCTCGTCTGCTACCAGGCGGTGGATTTCGTGAAGCACCGGCTGAAGATCGACGATTCGCTGGACGTCTTCGCCGTCCACGGGGTGGGCGGCATCCTGGGCACGCTGCTGGCGGCGGTGCTGGCGACCCCGCTGCTGGGCGGGGCGGGCTACGCCGAGGGCGTCACCATGGCCGACCAGGCGCTCACCCAGCTGATCGGGGTGGCCGCCGTGGTCGCCTGGTCCGGCGTCGTGGCGTTCATCCTCGCCACCGTCATCCAGCGCACCATGGGCCTGCGGGCCCGCGACGAGCACATCGAGGAAGGCCTGGACATGGCCGCCCACGGGGAGCGCGCCTACACGCCCTGAGCCGCTTCAGGGCGTCGGCGGCGGGCCGAAGGCTGCGGCCAGGGCGCCGGCCTCCAGGCCCTCGACCTCGACCATCTTCAGCCGCGCCGTCTCGCCGGAGACGATGCGCACCGCCGACTTCGGCCGCTTCAGCGCCTTGGCCAGGAAGGCGGTCAGGGCGGCGTTGGCCTGGCCGTCGGCCGCCGCGGCGGCCACGCGCACCTTCAGGAACGCCCGGCCGCCCGGGTCCAGCGCCCAGCCGTCGGCTGCGTCGCGCCCGCCCTTCGGCGTCACGCGGACCGCGAGCCGCACGAGGCTAGCCGAGGGAGGCCAGCAGGAACCCCTGCAGCGGCGGCAGCAGGTACATGGCGATCCCTTGCAGCACCAGGATGACGATGATCGGGCTGATGTCGACGCCGCCCAGGGTCGGGATGAATTTCTGGAACGGCCGCATCACGGGCCGCGTCACCGCATCCAGGAACCGGGCCACGTTGTAGACGAACCGGTTGCGCAGGTTGATCACGTCGAACGCCACCAGCCACGACAGCAGCGCATTGATGATGATCGCCCATATGAGGAGCTGCAGCAGCGCTCCCACGATGAAGAACACGAAGTTGATCAGGGCGGCCATTCGGTCGTCTCTCTACGGTTGAGCGGGGTGTCTAGTCGGGGGCCCGGCGGCTGGCAACATAGGGTGCGAGCGCCCGCGCGGCCATGTCGCCGCCCAGCGTGGGTTGACATGGGCGCCGTCTAACCCCTTATTCCGCGCCGCCTGGGGCCGTAGCTCAGTTGGTAGAGCGCCTCGTTCGCAATGAGGAGGTCAGCGGTTCGATTCCGCTCGGCTCCACCAGGCATTTCCCGTCCCCCCGGCCGCAATCCCTATGAGGCCGTGCGAACCGTGGCATGAAGGGCTGCGGCGGCCGCCACATCCGTGGCCCGCCCTTGACGGCGGCGTTCCGGCGCGATGTGGACCCCTGATGACCGGGCCTGAGATCAGCATCGTCATTCCGACCCAGCGCCGGCCGGCGGGACTGGAGACGGCGGTGCGTTCCGTATTCCGGCAGGCCGGGGTCGATCCCGCCGCGCTGGAACTGGTGGTGGTGGACAACGACGAGGAGCCCTCCGCCTCGCCGATGGTGGAGGCCCTGCGCGGCGAGGCCCCGTTCGCGCTGACCTATGTGCATGAGCCCCGGCCGGGGGTCGCCAACGCCCGCAACGCCGCGCTGGGCAGGGCGCGCGGGCCGTTCATCGCCTTCCTCGACGACGATGAGGAGGCGCCGGAAGGCTGGCTCGCGGCCCTGATCGCGGCTCAGAAGCGCTTCGACGCCGACGTGGTGTTCGGGCCGGTGCGGGGACGCACGCCGGCCGGGGTGCGCAAGCATCGCGCGTACCTGGAGCGGTTCTTCTCCCGCGAGGGGCCGGCCGGGCCGGGGCTGATCTCGCACTATTACGGCTGCGGCGACAGCCTGATGCGGCGCGCCGCCCTGCCGAATCCGCAGCGGCCGTTCTCCGAGATCCACAATCTCACCGGCGGCGAGGACACCTTGATGTTCGCGGCCATGCTGGCGTCAGGAGCGCGGTTCGCCTGGGCGCCGGACGCCTGGGTGTGGGAGGACCCGGCGCCGCAACGGCTGTCGCTGCGCTACACCCTGGCGCGGGCCTTCGCCTACGGCCAGGGCCCTGCGTCGGCCTGCGCGGCGGCCACGCCGCCGGACCGGCTGGGCGTGGCGGGATGGATGCTGGTGGGCCTGGGCCAGGCGGTCGGCTACGGGCTGCTCGCCGCCGTGCAGCGGCTGGTCGGGGCGCCGGCCTTCGCCTTCACCCTCGACCGGGCCGCGCGCGGCCTCGGCAAGGTGTTCTGGTGGGGGCCGTTCAAGCTGCAGTTCTACGGATTGCGCGCCGGGACCGGAAACTGATCCGCGGTCAGACGGGGCGCAGGACCATGCGCTTCATCACATCCAGCGCCAGGGACGGGTTGCGGCGCAGGACCCGCAGGGCGCTCGGAACGAAACCCTTGCCGAACGGCACATAGATGGTGGGGACGAGGTCGGCGGCCTTCGCCAGATCCAGCAGCTTGGGCGTCTGGAGCCCGTGGATGAACTCCAGGGCGTGATGGCCCGGGCCGTCCCGCAGCCGGCGCAGGGCCTCGGCGATGAGGCCCGCGTCGTGGCTGGCGACCGCGACGGCGCCCTTCCGGTGCGTCACCCGGTCGATCACCTGCAGGAACCCGCTGCGCAGATCGCGCGCCGGGTCCGCCGGATCCGGCCATTCCCCCTTCACCACCCGGACCCCGACGCCCTGGGCCATGATGCGGTCGGCGTCATCGAGGCTTCGCGCCCACCGGCCGGGAACCGTGGCGCTGACGAGATGCGGCGGGAGTTCCCGAAGCAACTCGTCGACGAAGGCGAGGGTGAGGTCGGCGGCGTTGATCCCATGGGAGTCGCAATGCAGCCGCACGTTCGCCTCGCGCGCCGCGACGGCCAGCCGGCGCGCGATCGCCGGGTCGAAGCGCAGCGCCGGGGGCTTGATCGACACATAGCCGCCCGAGCCGCGGACACGGGCGATGGCCGCCAGGTAGATCCCGACGATGTCGTCGGTCGTGTAGGCCGGCGTGTCCCAGAAGCCGAGCGAGTGGCGGCAGCCGGATGCTTCGAGCCGTCGCACGACCGCCCAGGCCTCGTCCAGCGTCTCGCCGCCGATGCGGTCGCCGGCGACCCGCCTGATCACCGGCAGCAGCACCGCCGACGACAGCGACGTCAGCCCCCCCTTGAGGAAGGCCTTGAGGCGACCGCCGGCCTGCGGCGCTGGCGGGGCCGTGTCATAGAGGTCGACCTGACTCTCTCGAACGCTCATCGATCCCGTCCGCGGGCGCCCGCCTGACGCGTGCGCGGTCGGTAGTTCTGAGGTTCGCTCTCACAATTTCGCGTTAATGGCCGCCGCCGGTCTGGGCGAGAGTCAGCCCCCGGCCTCCTTTTCCGCCTGTTTCAGCAGCGCCTCGCGGGGCATGGCGCTGGCTTCGCGCATGCGCATCATGTGGCTGCGCACGTCGCTGGCCTGGCCGGCCAGGGCCAGCAGGTCGGTGGACATCTGCAGGTGGTTGCGCATGCCCATCAGCTCCCAGGCCCGCTTGATCAGGGTCTTGGTGAACATCAGGGTGGTCAGCGGCGCCCGGGCGATGTTGCGGGCGATCGCCTCGACGGTGGCTTCGAGGTCCTCCTTCTTCACCACCTGATTCACCGCGCCCCATTCCATGGCCTGGGCGGCGGTGAGGGTCTTGGACTGGAACATGTACTCGGCCGTGCGCTTGGCGTTCATGAAGATCCACGGCTCGATCATGGTCTCGCCGGTGGGGAAGCCCATGGCCTGGGGCAGCGGCATCTGGAAGTAGGCGTCCTCGGAGCAGATGGTGATGTCGGGGAGCATCGCCCAGTAGGACCCCGCGCCCACGGCGTAGCCGTGCACCTGGGCGATGGTGGGCTTGCGGAACTCCCACAGATAGAGCACCGGCCAGAGGAACAGGTCCGCCGAGCCCTTGTGGTGGATGCCGGTGTGGGCCTCGCCTTCGGCGAATTCCGGATAGGTCTCGGTCGGGCTCGCGCCCATGGCGTGGCCGGAGCAGAAGCCCTTGCCGTTCGCCTTGATGATCACGACCTTGATGTCGTAGTCGCGGTCGGCCTCCTTCAGCGCCGCATCCAGCGCCCAGACCATCTTGGAATCCTGGGCGTTGGCCTTCTCGGGCCAGTTCATGATGATCCGGGCGATCGCACCTTCCTTCTCGTAGATGACCCGACCCAGATCCTTGCGTTCCACGCCCATGCCGTTTCTCCCACTACGCTATGGTTTGGACACAAGATTAGGCGATTTCCACGGGGCTGCGATGGCTTTCGCACGGAGGCCGCCCCCTCGCGTTGATGGGGGTCAGGCTGGCCTCTATGTTGCAGCGCGGTGGGGAAAGGTCTCCCGATGTTCCAGCGTTGGTTCGGCAAGTCGCAGAAAGCCATGGCCGCGTCGTCCACCGGCGGGCGGCTGGTCTATGCGGTCGGCGACATCCACGGCCGGCTGGACGTGCTGAAGCCGCTGGTCGCGGACATCCTCCAGGATCTGGGGGCGAGCGGGCCGGAGAGCGCGGCGCGGCCCCTGCTGGTCTTCCTGGGGGACTATGTGGACCGTGGGCCGGCCAGCGCGGCGGTCATCGACCTGATCCTGGGATTGGCGAAAACGCCCGGCCTCGAAGTGTGCGCCCTCAAAGGGAACCACGAGGAGGCGATGCTGACCTTCCTGGAGGAGCCGGGGTTCGGTCCCACCTGGCTGGAGCATGGCGGCGGCGCGACGCTCGCCTCCTACGGCGTCGCCCCGCCCATGAGCCGCAACGAGCCGCAGGCCTGGATCGACGCCCGCCAGGCCCTGGCCGACGCCATGCCGGAGGCCCACCTCGATTTCCTCAAGGCCCTGGAGTTGATCCGCACCGAGGGTGACTACGCCTTCGTCCACGCCGGGGTGCGGCCCGGCGCGCCCCTGGACCAGCAGACCGAGCGCGACCTGCTGTGGATCCGCTACGAGTTCCTGGACGCGCCCGGGCCGTTCGAAAAGGTCATCGTGCACGGCCACACGCCCACCGAGGAGCCGCAGATCTTCCGCCACCGCCTGGGGGTCGACACCGGCGCCTACGCCACCGGCGTACTCACCGCCGTGCGCCTGCAGGGCGAAAGCCGCAGCCTTATCCAGGCCCGCGCCCGGCGGCCGATCGAGGCCTAGCAACTGTTCGCGTCTCGTGGACGCGAACAGTTTCGGTAAGTGCTTGATTTAGATCGCCGTCACCACCAGCGCCTGCCCATGGCCGGCGACGGGCCCCGGGCCGAACCGCCGCGTGAGCGCCGCGGCCACCTGATCCACGATCGCTTCCAGTCCGCCCGGCGCGCGCGCCTCCAGCTCGGTCCTCAGCGGCGAGCCCGTGCACATGCCCGTGGCGAAGTCGGCGGCCGAGGCGGCGGGGGTCTCCAGGGCCATGATCTCCACCTGGATGTCGGTGAAGCCGGCCTGGGCCAGCATGGCTCGGATGCGGCCCTGGTCATGCCAGCCGAACGGGGTGCGCGCCATGAACGCCGGCGGATCGTCGGGGAACAGCGAGGTCGCGGCCTCGTGCACCGCCTGCGAGAGGTCGTTGGCCGCCAGGTCGTCCCAGACGTTGAACACGAAGCGGCCGCCCGGCTTCAGCACCCGCCGGGCCTCGGCGAAGCCTGCGGCCTTGTCCGGGAAGAACATGACGCCGAACTGGCAGACCACGGCGTCGAAGCTACGGTCGTCGAAGGGCAGCGCCTGGGCGTCGGCCTGCCGCCAGGCGATGTTGCGCAGGCCGACGAGTTCCGCCGCGCGGGCGATCATCGGCGCGTTCAGGTCGGTGGCGGTGATGGCGGCCCGCGGTCCGACGGCGGCGGCCAGCGCGCGGGTGACCCGGCCGGTCCCGGCCGCGGTCTCCAGCAGGGCGCCGTCGAACCTCGCGAAGCGGCGGGCCAGGTCGCGGGCGTAGGGCTCGAACAGCGTCGGCCCCAGGAGGCGGTCGTAGATCTCCGGGATGGACCCGACGAACGCCCGGTCGGCCTCGCTCATGGCGGCCTCCATCGAAGCTGGCCCAGCCTAGCGCCGGGCGGGGGAAAGCCATAGGAAAAGCGCCTCGGGAGGTCGCGATGATCCTGATCGGCCAATATGATTCGCCCTTCGTGCGACGCGTGGCGGTGGCGCTGCAGACCTATGGCTTCGCCTATGAGCACCGGCCCTGGTCGACCTTCGGCGACGCGGCGAAGATCGCGCCCTTCAACCCGCTGTCGCGCGTGCCCACCCTGGTGCTGGACGACGGCGAGGCGCTGGTCGAGAGCGCCGCGATCCTGGACCACCTGGACGAACTCGCCGGTCCCGGGACGGCCCTGATCGCGCGCCAGGGGCCGAGCCGGCGGGCGGCGCTGAGAGTCTGCGCCCTCGCCACCGGACTGTGCGACAAGATGGTGGCGCTGGTCTACGAGCGCGTGCTGCACGAGGCGACCTCCGAGGCCTGGATCGCGCGATGCGAGGCGCAGGTGGGCGCGGTGCTGGGCGCCCTGGAGGCCGACCTGGCGCAGCGCGACGGGCCATACTGGTTCGGCGAGCGCCTAAGTCATGCGGACGTCGCCGTCGCCTGCGCCGTGCGGTTCCTCCACGAAGCCCACCCGGTGATCCACGGGCTCGGCCGCTGGCCGCGGCTCGCGGCCCTGGCGCAGCGGTGCGAGGCGCAGGCGGCGTTCCGCGCGGTGGTCCAGCCCTTCGACCCGCCCAGGCGCTGAACGCTCGAAGCTCGACATTGGCCTCGGGGGCGTGCGAGCCTCGCAGCCTTCGGTTGAGGAGGATCGCGTTGCGGAAACACCTGATGGCGGGCCTCGCCGTGGCGGCGGTCGCCGGGCCCGGCCTTGCGGCGGACGGCCAGAAGCTCTCGGTCACCATCTACAACTCCGACCTGGCGCTGGTGCAGGACGTGCGCACCCAGGACATCGCCGCCGGCCGCTCGCGGCTGGAGTTCAAGGACGTCTCGGCGCGGATCCGGCCCGAAACCGTCTCGCTGGGCGGGGACGGGCTTGCGATCGTCGAGCAGAACTTCGACTTCGACCTGCTGACGCCCGCCAAGCTGATGGAGAAGGCGGTCGGCAAGACCGTGCAGATCGTCCGCATCAACCCGGGCGACGGCAAGCAGGTCACCGAGACGGCGACGGTGCTGTCGGTGAACGACGGGGTGGTGCTGCGGATCGGCGACCGGATCGAGGTGCTGCGCCAGGACGACGTGCCCACCCGGGTGATCTTCGACAAGATCCCCGACAACCTGCGCGCCCGGCCGACCCTGTCGGTGACGGTGGACTCCGCCCGGGCGGGGGCCCGGCCCACCACCCTCAGCTATCTGACCAACGGCCTGTCATGGAAGGCCGACTATGTGGCGCTGTTCGAGGAGAAGCCCGGCAAGCTCGACCTGCAGGGCTGGGTGACCCTGACCAACGAGTCCGGCGTGGACTATCGCGACGCCGAGACCCAGCTGGTGGCCGGCGACGTCAACCTGGTGCGCAGCATCCAGGAATACTGGCAGGTCCGGCAAATGCGCCGCCAGCAGGGCGTGCGGCGCGGCGGGATGGAACAGGCCTCCGCCGGCGGGCCGCAGTCGGTGGCCGACTACTACGTCTACCCCCTGGCCCGGCCGACCACCATCGCCCAGAACCAGACCAAGCAGGTGAGCTTCCTGGACGTGAAGGGCGCGAACGCCCGCAAGGCCTATGAATACCGGGCCGGCGGGTTCGAATCGCTGGAGGAACCGGCCCACGCCGACGTGGCGCTGCAGTTCGCCAACTCCGGGGCCGCGGGCCTGGGCGCCCAGCTGCCGGCCGGCGTGGTGCGGGTCTATGTGCGTGACGCGGCCGGCGAACCGAAGTTCGTGGGCGAGAACGCCATCGAGCACACCCCGCAGGGTTCGGACATTTCGGTGAAGATCGGCGAGGCCTTCGACGTCACCGTGCAGCCGACGGTGGTCGCCCAGGAGAAGGCCGGCAAGTGGCGCTCGCGCTACAAGATGTCCTACCTGATCCGCAACGCCCGGGCGCAGCCGGCGACGGTGGTGATCCGCCAGGGCGGCCTGGGGCGCGACGGCAAGGTGATCGAGGAGAGCGCCAAGAGCCGGCGGATCGACGCCTACAGCCTGAGCTGGGACGTCACTGCGCCGGCGAACGGCGAGACCACGCTGACCTTCACCGTCGACACCGGCTGGTAGCCGTGCGCGGCGGGCTCCTGGCCATCGCCGTCCTCGCCGCCGAGCCGGCGGCGGCGCAGATCGTGTCGGAGGCGCCGCAGGCGGCGTCGATCACCATCTACCGCGCCGGGCCCGCGCCGGAAGACGGCGGCCGCGACATGGGTCCGGGCGAAGGCCTGGCGCAGATCACCGAGACCCGCACGATCGAGGTTCCCGCCGGCCGCGGCCGGGTCAGCTTCCGCGGCGTGGCCGACACCATCGTACCGCAGACCGTAGCGATCGAGGGCCTGCCCGGCGCGGTGCTGGAGCGCAACCAGGACTACGACCTGCTCAGCCCCGGCGCCCTGGTGAAGGCCTCGTTGGGCGAGACCGTGCGGCTGGTGCGCACCAACCGGGCGACGGGCAAGGTGACGGACCAGCCGGCGGTGATCCGCTCGGCGGCCGACGGCGTGGTGCTGCAGACCGCCGAGGGGCTGGAGGCGCTGTCGTGCAGCGGGGCGCCGGAACGGCTGGTGTTCGACAAGGCCCCGGAAGGCCTGGCGGACAAGCCGACCCTGTCGGTGCTGACCGACACGCCCAAGGCCGGCCGCTATACGGTGCGACTGAGCTACCTGGCCACCGGCTTCACCTGGCGGGCGGACTATGTGGCGCATGTGCGGCCTGACGGGCGCACCCTGGACCTGATCGGCTGGCTGACGCTCACCAACCGCACCGCGGCCAACTTCGGCCAGGCGCCCACCGAGGTAGTGGCGGGCGAGCTCTCCCGCAGCGACGACACCCGGCCCACGATCGCCACGCCCGCACCCTTGATCCTGAGTTGCTGGCCCAGGGCGCTCGCGCCCCCGCCGGCCCCGCCGCCACCGCCGGCGATGGCGTACGCGGCGCCGATGATGGCGGCGCGGGCCGACATTCAGGAGATCATGGTCACGGCGCAGAAGCGCGCCCAGCAGTCCGACCTCGGCGACTACAAGCTCTACACCCTGCCTGAGCCCACGACGGTTGCGGCGCGACAGACCAAGCAGGTGCTGTTCCTCGACGAGACGGCGATCCGCTTCGAGCGGATCTACGCCTACCGCCTGTACGCCGGTGCTGGGAAGGTGTCGGAGGAGGACATTCCCGACGCGGCCGACATCGTGCTCCGGCTGCAGAACACGCGCGAGGCGGGGCTGGGCAAGCCGCTGCCGTCGGGGGTGTTCGCGGTGATGGAGGCGGACGCCGCCGGACGCCCGATCCTGGCGGGAGAGCATCGGGCGGAGCGCGACACCCCGGTGGGCCTGCCGCTCGAGCTGACGATCGGGCGGGCCATGGACGTGACGGTCTCGCCGCGGGTGGTTTCGAACGCCGAGGAGAAGGACGGCGGCCGCTACGAAGTCGCCGTGGAGTTCGAGAACCGCAAGCCTGCGCCGGTGGTGGTGCAGTACCGGCACGCGCCCTACGGCCTGGACTTCCGCGTGGAGAAGGAGTCCGAGCGGCACGGGACCAAGGCCGGCGACGTGATGTGGACCCTCCGGCTGGCGGCGGGCGAACATCGGGTCCTGCGCTACACGGTGAGCTACAAGGACGGCTGACGCCGATCAGCCCTCCACCACCTCGGCGGCGCGGATGAGCCGGTAGCGGGCCTCGACGAAGGCGAACAGGCCGAAGGCGATCAGGCCGGCGCCGACCAGCCCGAGGATCAGCCCGCCGTGCGGCCTGTCGCCCAGGGCTTCCAGCGCCGCGCCGACGCCGCCCGCCTCCGAGGCGCGCGCGTGCAGGCCGGCGGAGATCATCAGGGCGCCGGCCGGCAGGAAAGCGACGCCGCGCGCCAGGTAGCCAGCCCGGCCGAAGAGCTGCGCCCAGCGTCCGATCCCGCGGTCGCAGACCAGTTGGCGGCAGAAGTCGCGCGTCAGCGCCTGGAGGATGTTGCCGGCGCCCAGGGCCAGGATGAAGACGCCGGCCGCCATCACGGCCCAGGCCCCGAGCGGCCAATCCAGCGCCTGGGCGACGAAGGCGCGGGTGGCCGCCTGGTCGTCGGGCTCGCGCAGATCCTCCAGGGCGTCGAGCAGGCCGAAGGTGGAGACGGCCAAGCCGCCGTAGACGAGGCCGCTCAGCGCCTGGCCGGCGCGGGCGGCGAGCGCCTTGGGCTTGCGCCCCTGGCGGTCGGCGTCGAACACCGACTGCAGCACCCGCCAGCCGGCGAAGCCGTACAGGCCGACGCCCGTCAGCCAGATCAGCGCGACGCCTGCGGGCCAGTCGGCCCAGGCCTCGATCAGCGCGCCCTGGGCGCCCTTGGCGTGCGGCGTGCGGCCCAGGGCGGCCAGCATGGCGACGAGGCCGATGCTGACGTAGACGAAGCCGCGCGCCACATACCCCGCCCGGCAGGCGGCCTCGGCGGCGGCGCCCCACGACCAGCCGCCACGCAGGCCGGGGGGCAGGATGGCGAAGGTTCGAGCGTGCAGGGTCCCAACTCCGGCGCCGAGTAGCGGCGCTGTGGGCCAACGCCGGCTCAAGGCGCCAGTTCCGTCAATTCCGTCTCACGCCGGCGTCGCGATCGGCGTATAGCGGCGCTGTCAGACGGAGGGCGCCATGATCCACCACGTTTCGATCCCTGCGCGGGATGTCGGCCATGTGGCTAAGGTCCTGTCCGAGCTCACCGGCTGGCCCGCGCGTCCGTTCATGGGGCCGGTCGCCGGCGGCGTCATGCTGCTCGCCGAGGACGGCCACGGCACGGCGATCGAGCTCTATCCCGACGGCTCGACCCTGACCCCTGGCGAGGGCGATCGCCAGGGCACGATCGAGCCAGGGACCGGTCCGCAGCTCTTCCCGTTCCACCTGCTCCTGTCGCTGGATGTCGATCCCGCCGAGGTCGAGCGGATCGCTGCGCGCGAGGGCTGGCGCGCTCTGCGCTGCTGGCGCGGCCCGCCGGGCAAGCCGCTGTTCGAACTGATCGAATTCTGGATCGAGAACCGGGTGATGGTGGAGATCGCCACGCCGGAGATGCTGCCCGACTACCTGAAGCTCGCCACCGCCCAGGCGCACGACGAGGCGCTCGCCGCGATGCGGGGCGGCGCAGTCACGGCCTGAGGGAGGCGGCGGCGATGTTCGTACGCGAGGTCTTCGCCGTGTCCGATCCCGCGGAGGTGGCGGGCATCCTGGCCAGCGTGAGGCTCGGCTGCCTGGTGACGCACGATCCGCAGGGGTTCTGCGCGACGCACCTGCCCTTCATCTATGACGCGTCGACGCACACCTTCGCCGGCCACGTCGCCCGCGAGAACGACCACTGGTCGCGGGCGGGCGAAACCGAGGCGCTGATCGTGTTCCAGGACGTCGACGCCTATGTCAGCCCCAACTGGTATCCCTCCAAGGCCGCGCATGGCCGGGTCGTGCCCACCTGGAACTATGAGGCGGTGCATGTGCATGGCCGGCTTTCCTGGGTGTCGGACCCCGGCCGGCTGCGGGCGCACCTGTCGACGCTCACCGACCGCTTCGAAGCCGGCGCCGCCAAGCCCTGGGCGGTGAGCGACGCGCCGGAGGACTACATCGACCGCATGGTGACCCAGCTCGTCGGCGCTCAGGTGGCGGTCGAGCGCGTCGAGGTGATGCGCAAGCTCTCGCAGAACCGGCCGGCCCCGGACCGCCAGGGCGTCATCGCCGGACTGTCCGCCAGCGTCGAAGCCGGCGACCGGGCGGTGGCGGAGAAGATGCGCAGGCTCGACTAGGCGCCGACGCCCAGCGCCTGGCAGGCCAGGGTCGCGCCGTCGGCCTGGGCGCGCAGCTTGGCCCAGACGATCTTGGGATCGACCTGGCCCATGTCGGCCACGGTGTCGAAGCCGCAGTCGACGCCGGCGATGATGTTCTCCCGGCCCAGCACGCTGGCGTAGTTGAGGATCCGCTCGGCCACCGCCTCCGGATGCTCGATGATGTTGGTGGTGGAGTCGATGACGCCGGGGATGATGACCTTGCCCTGCGGCAGCGTCACGTCCTTCCAGACCTTCCATTCGTGGGAGTGGCGGCCGTTGGCGCCGGGGATGGTCATGCCCTGAGGGGTGAGCCGCAGCAGTTCGGGCAGGATGTCCTTCAGCGGAATGTCCCGGTGGTGCGGCGCTTCGTCGGCGCCCCAGCAGACGTGGACGCGGATGCGGTCGGCCGGCAGGTCGCGGACCGCGTAGTTGATGGCGTCGACGCACAGGCCCATGTGCTTGAGGTGCTCCTCCACCGTAACGTAGGCCATCCGGTAGTAGGTGGTCAGGTCGGGGGCGTCGATCTGCAGGACGAAGCCGGCGTCGATGATGGCCTGGTATTCGCGGCGCATCGCGTCGGCCATGGCGGCGTAGTAGTCCTCCTCGGTCTTGTAGTGCAGGTTCTTCGGCGCGTAGGTCGCCGGCGAGATCGCGCTCATGAAGACCTCCGCCGCGCCTGCCCCCTGCGCCGCCGCCTTCAGGTTGGCGATGTCCCGCTCGACGTCGGAGAAGTCCTTCCACCCCACCGCCGAGGTGCAGCAGAGCTGGCGGTTCTCCGGCGGGGTGTGCGGGCGGATGCGGCCGCCGCTCAGCCAGCGCTGGTAGAACTCGGGATAGTCCGCCGCCTCGGAGGCCATGGCGGGCCCGCCCGCCGGCGCCGGCTCCAGGGCGAATCCCGAGAGCCTCTGGTAGCGGTAGACGTAGAAGTTGGTCTTGCCCTGTTCGCCGTCGTTGATGACGGTGACGCCCGCCTCGCGCTGCTTCCTCACCGCCTCGGTGACGGCCGCCTTGATCTCGCGGTCCAGCTCGGCCGGGTCGTAGGCCTTGCCGCCGTCCTTGTCGAACAGCAGCCGCACCAGCGACAGCGGGCGCGGCAGGCTGCCGGTGTGGGTGGTCAGGATCTGCTTGTCGCTGCGCTTCATGCCGTCCTCCCTGGGCGACCGGTCGATCGCCTGTTGTCCCGCCTCGATGATGTCATCGACAGTGTACATGGGTCCAGCGAAATGGGGCTTGCAGGCGGACGCCTTGACGGCGCGGCCAATCTCCGGTCTCGAAGGGGCGGGGGGACCGCCATTGCCGACCGCCGCGAAGACATCGAGGGCCCAGGCGGCGCGACCGCCGAAACAGCGTGACAGCGTCCGCACGAAGGCCGCGATCCTGGCGGCCGCCCAGAAGGCCTTCGAGACCCGCGGCTACGCCGACGTGGGCATCCGGGACATCGCCGCGGAGGCGGGGATCAACTCGGCGCTGGTGCTGCGCTACTTCGGGTCCAAGGAGCTGCTGTTCCGCGCCGCCCTCGCCGACGCCATCGACGTCGCGCCGCTGATCGCCGGAGATCCGCGGCGGTTCGGCAGGAATGTCGTCGGCCTGTTCCTCGACGCGCCGCGGCAGAACCCCAACTCCCTGCCGATGATGATCCTGGCCACCGCCGATCCCGCGGCGCGCGCCGTGGCCCTGGAGCTGCTGCACGCGCTGGTCATCGAACCGATCGCGGCCTGGCTGGGGGGCGACGACGGCGAGGCCCGGGCCGCGCGCATCTCCATGCTGTGCAGCGGCTTCTTCACCTACTGGACGCTGTTGCCGGTGAGGGCCTTTGCGGGCGGCATAGATCCCGCGACGCGGCGCTGGCTGGAGGCGGCGCTGCAGGCGGTGGTCGACCGGACGGACGCGCCGCCGCCGTGATCGCCTCACGGGCTCCGCCGCTCCGACGGACTCCCGCGAGGTCCATCGAGCAAGACCGACGAACAGGAGGGAACGATGGGACTGGTTGAAGGAAAGGTCGCGCTGGTGACGGGCGGCGGGTCCGGGATCGGCCGCGCGACCGTGCTGCTGCTGGCCCGGGAAGGCGCGAGCGTTGCGGTCGCGGACCGCGATCCTGGGGCTGCGAAGACGGTCGCCGAAGATGCGGCGGCCTTGGGCGGCGCGGCCGTGGCCTTCCAGGTGGACGTCGCCGATCCGGAGCAGGTCGCGGCCATGGTCGCCGCCGTGGTGGAACGGTTCGGGCGCCTGGACTGCGCGGTGAACAGCGCCGGGGTGTCCGGCTACAGTGGTCCGTTCGCGGCGATGTCCGATGAGGTCTGGCGCGCCGCGATCTCCGTCAATCTCACGGGCCTGGCCTATTGCGTGAAGCACGAGGCGGCCGCGATGCTCAGCGGGCGCGGAAGCATCGTCAACATCGCGTCGGGGGCCGGACTGGAGGGGGTGCGCGGCCTCGCGGCCTATGTCGCGTCCAAGCACGGCGTCGTCGGCGTGACGAAGACCGCCGCGCTGGACCACGCCGGCGAGGGGGTCCGCGTCAATGCGCTTTGCCCGGGCCTGATCGCGACGCCGATGACCGAGGAGGGCTTGAAGTCGGGCCGCCTCGACCTGGAGGCGCTCTGTCCGATGGGACGCGCGGGACGCCCGGAAGAAGTCGCCGAGTTCGCGGTCTGGCTCTGCTCGGATCGCGCGTCCTATGTGTCGGGGGCCGCCCTGCCGGTGGACGGCGCCCACCTGGCCGGCTGATCTTTTGCGATCCTCGGGTGGCGACACACGCTGCCCGCCGCGCGCCGAAGCTGAACCTCAGCCAACCTTTCCGCTCCGCGGGCGTTCAGCCGCGGGGGTGTTTCATGCCCACGTCGCCGGGACAGGCGACGCGGAACAAAGTGAAAGGTTTCCTCCCATGAAACGTATCGTGCTTTCGATCGCGGCCGTGTCGGCGGTCCTGGCGGCCATGCCGATGGCGGCGAGCGCCGCGCCCTGGCAATCGGTGAACCAGCGCCAGGCGAACCTGGAGCGGCGGATCGATCAGGGCATCCGCAGCGGCGATCTGACCCGGCCCGAGGCCGTGCGGCTGCGCGCCCAGTTCCGGGACCTGACGCGGCTCGAGTCGCAGTATCGCCGTTCGGGCGGCCGCCTCGACATGAGCGAGCGGCGCGACCTCGACCAGCGGTTCGACCGTCTGAGCCAGCAGGTCTACGCCCAGAAGCATGACCGGCAGGACCGCAGCCGCCGCTACTAGAGCGTGACAGCCGAAAGTGCGTGCGGCTTCGGCACCCGTCACGCTCTATTTTCAAAGGGTTGCCGAGCATGTTTGGTTCGACCGAACCAAACATGCTCCAGGCGGGCGTGGGGCGGCCTTCGGGTCGCCCCATCCTGTGGGCTAAAGCAGCGCGCCGGCCAGCGTCCGCCACGCCTCGCGGGGCAGGCTGGGGTCGGTGCGGATCGCGCCGCGGATCACCTGCAGGCAGACGTGGTTGGCGCCGGCGTCCAGGTGGTCCTTCACCTTGGCCGCGATCTTCGAAAGGTCGCCCCAGCCGAACAGGGCGTCGATCAGCCGGTCGCTGGGCTGGGTCACGTCCTCTTCGCTGAAGCCTGACCGGCGCCAATTGTTCACGTAGTTGGGCAGGCCCATGTAGAGCTGCAGCGCCTGGCGGGCGGTCTCACGCGCCTTGGCCGCGTCGGTCTCCAGGATCACGCCCAGCTCCGGGGCGAGCAGGGCGTCGGGGCCCAGCCGCTCGCGGGCCTTCGCCGTATGGTCCGGCGTGCTGAGGTAGGGATGCGACCCGGCGGTGCGATCCCGCGAAAGGTCCAGCATCTTGGGTCCCAGCGCCGCCAGGCAGCGCCGGTCGGCGGGTATCCCCTCGGCGTCGAGCTTGTCCAGGTAGGCGGCCATGGTCGCCACGGGGCGGCTGTAGTCGGCGCCGATGATCGGGGCATGGCTGATCCCCAGCCCCAGCATCACCCGCGCCTTGTGCTCCGCGGAAAGGGCGCGCCACCAGGCTCCGCCCTCGGCCGGCTCGTGCCGCCAGATGTTGACGATGCCGGTGGCGACGGTGGCGCGGCGGGTGGCCGCCAGCAGCGCGTTGACGTCGCCATAGACGTCGCCCCCGACCCCGCCCGGGAACCAGATGGCGCCGTAGCCCAGCTCGTCCAGCTCCGCGGCGGCCTCCGCGCGCTGCGAGGCCTCGCCGAAGCGAAGCTCGCCGGACCAGATGCCGATGCGCCCCAGGCGGTCGGCGGGCTTGGATGCGGAGGAGGCTTGCGTGCTCATGGCGCCAGCCTAGGACAAAGCTTTGCGCGAGCAACCCTGAGTTAAAGCCGATCCGCTAGGAATGGGGCGGCAAAAGGGGGCGGCGTCACGGCGGATGAGCGAACCAGCGACATCGCCGAGCGCGCGCTTTGAGCTCCTCGACGCGCTTCGCGGCGCCGCGGCGCTCGGTGTGCTGTTCTTCCACGTCGGCGCCAAGGGTGGGCCGGATTGGGCGCCCCACGGCTACTTGGCGGTGGACCTGTTCTTCGCCCTCAGCGGCTTCGTCATCGCCCACGCCTATCAGGCCCGGCTGGCGAGCGGGATGCGGCCGCCGGCCTTCCTGGCGGCGCGCCTCGGGCGCCTCTATCCGCTCTACGCCATCGGCCTGCTGATCGGCGCTACAGCGCTGATGCTGGTCCTGCCGGCGACGGCGGACCGGGATATCGCCATGGCCCAGGCGCTGGCGACAGCGCTGCTGTTCATTCCGGCGCTCGGCCTGCCGGCCCTGTTCCCGCTCAACCCGGTGATGTGGTCGCTGTTCCTCGAAGTGGCCGTCAACGCCGCCTATGGCGGCCTCTGGCGCTGGATCACGACCCGGCGGCTCGCGGCCTGGGTCATGCTCAGCGGCGCGGGTCTGGCGGCCTGCGCCCTAACGGGCGGCGGACTGAACGGCGGCGAAGGCGGCGATACGCTGCTGACCGGCCTGGCCCGGGTCTCGTTCTCGTTCCCCCTCGGGCTGCTCGTCCATCGCCTGCACCGGACCGGTCGGCTGCCGGATCTGCGGGCGCTCGCCCCCGCGGCGATACCGGTCTGCGTCGCCGGCCTTGCGGCGCCGCTGGCGGGATCCGCAAACGGGATGCTGGACCTGGCGCTGGCGACGCTCGTTTGGCCGCTGATCCTGGTGGCGGGTCTGCAGGCGCAGGTCGGGCGCTGGGGCCGAGCCTGCGCGGCGCTGGGCGCGCTGTCCTACCCCCTCTACGCCGTCCACCTGCCGGTGCTGATCCTCGTAGGCTGGGCGGCGAAGCAGGCCGGTCTGGCGCACGGCGCGCTGTTCGCCGTTCCCGCCGCCCTGGCCGTCGCCTGGCTCGCCCAGCGCCTGGACGCCGCGATCCGCCGGGGCGTCGGCGAATTGCGAAGTACGGCGCGGCTTCAGTCCATCAGCTTGCGGGTCAGGTAGGTGTATTCCAAGGCGACGCGCTTGGCGGTCTCGTTGAGGTTGGCCGCGGCGGCGTGGCCGCCGTCGATGTTCTCGTAATAGAGGTAGGGGTAGCCGAGCGCCTTCAGCCGCGCGGCCGCCTTGCGTGCGTGCGCCGGGTGGACGCGGTCGTCCTTGGTGGAGGTCTCGATGAACACCTCCGGGTATTTCTGGCCGGCGCGCAGGTTCTGGTAGGGGGAATAGCTCTCCAGCACCGCCCGCTCGGGGGGGATCGCCGGGTCGCCGTACTCGCCGACCCAGGAGGCGCCCGCGCCGATGTGGGTGAAGCCGATCATGTCGAACAGCGGCACCTGGATGACGATGGCGTTGTAGAGCTCCGGCCGCTGGGTCAGGGCCACGCCCATCAGGAGGCCGCCGTTGGAGCCGCCCATGATCCCCAGCCGGCGCGGGCTGGTGATCTTGCGGTCGATCAGATCCTGGGAGACCGCGAAGAAGTCGTCGTAGACCTTCTGGCGGTTGAGCTTCAGGCCCGCGTTGTGCCAGGCCGGGCCGAACTCGCCGCCGCCGCGGATGTTGGCCACCACATAGACCCCGCCGCGCTCGAGCCAGAGCTGGCCGACCATTCCGGAATAGGCCGGCGTTTCCGACGCCTGGAAGCCCCCGTAGGCGTAGAGCAGGGTAGGCGCCTGGCCGTCGAACTTCAGGTCCTTCGGGCGCACGACGAAGTAGGGGACCCTGGTCCCGTCCTTGGAGGTCGCCCAGAACTGCTCGACCCTGTGGCGCGAGGCGTCGAAGCGGGGCGGCAGCGTCTTCAGCGTCTCACGCGCGCCGGAGGCGGCGTCGGCCAGCACCTGGGTGTTGGGGACGAGGAAGCTGGCGACGCCCAGCAGCACCTGGTCGTCGCGGTCGGAGGCCGAGGTGATCCCGACCGAGATGTCCTTGGGCAGGTCGAGTTTCGTCGACATCCAGCCCGCGGGGCCGTGGGCGAAGCTGAGCACCCCGCCCTTGACGTTGTCGTAGAGGGCCACGACCAGGCGGCTGCGGGTGGTCGCCACCTGCTCGACCGCCTGGCTGGCGGTGGGCCGCAGGATGAGCTGCGGCCTGGCGGCGGCGGGATCGGCCTTGAGGGCGGCCAGGTCGAAGGCGACCAGGTCGCCGGTCTTCAGGTCCCGCTCCGGCCAGTCCTGCTCGAGGGTGAAGACCACCTGGCCGTCCACCAGGCCCTGGAGGGTCGACTTCAGCGGCAGCGGCAGCTTCACAGGCGCCGGCCCGTCGAGCAGGTGGTACTCGGTCTCGAAGAAGCTCACGGCGCGCACGGCGATGGTCGCCTGCAGGCGACCGTCCGCGTCGCGCAGGACATACGGCTGCACGGCCACGTCGGCCTTGGTCCCGCGGAACACTTCCCTGGCGGCGGAGAGCGGCGTCCCGCGCTTCCAGATCTTGAGGATGTAGGGGTAGCTGGAGTCCGTCAGTGCGCCTTCGCCCCAGTCGCAGCCGAGGATCACCGTGTCGGCGTCGAGCCAGGAGACGTCCTGCTTGCTCTCGGGGGCGACGAAGCCGTCCTTCACGAAGGCGCCGGCGCGGGTGTCGAACTCGCGGATCGTCACCGCATCCTTGCCGCCGTCGGAGAGGGTGAGGAGGCAGAGCCGGTCGTCGGGGGCCAGGCACGTCACGCCCTTCCAGACCCAGTTGGCCTTCTCGGCGCCGGCCACCGCGTCGAGGTCGAGGATCGTGCGCCAGGCCGGGGCGGGCTTGCGGTAGCCGTCGACGTCGATGGTGCGCCAGATCCCGCGCACGTGGTCGGCGTCCTGCCAGAAGTTGCGCAAGGCGCCGTCGCCGGCGAAGCCCACGGCGGGGATGCGGTCCTTGGCGGTGGCGATCGCCAGGGCCTGGGCGTGCAGCGCCTGGTAGCGCGGGTCGCCCTGCAGCACCGGCAGGGAGCGGGCGTTCTCGGCCCTGGCGAAGTCGAGCGCCTTCGCGCCCTCGATGTCTTCCAGATAGGCGTTGGGATCGGGCATGGGACTCGGGGCTTGGGCCAGCGCGGCGCCGGCCAGGGCGGCGAGCGCGACGACGAACAGGAACGGCTTCATGGAGGCTCGGGGCTTGGGGGTGGGCGGCGCAGAGCCCGGCGGGGCGGGTGACCGCGCAAATCATCGCCCGTGGCGGGTGAAACGGCAACGCCGGCTTCCCGTTCTGCGACTTGCAGGTTGCCGCGCAATCCTCGTTCCCACTACTTTATCGCGTGGCTCGCCGGGGGGCGTCGATGAGGATTTCAAGGCTGCTCTCCGGCGCGCTCGCCGCCCTGGCGATATGGGCCTCGCCCGCGTCGGCGGCCCAGGCGGTCGGCACGCCGGATCCTGCGCCCCATGCCTTGCGGCTCGATCCGGCCACGCGGCGCGGGGTGCTTGCGAACGGCCTTCGCTATGTGGTGACGCAGACCCCTGGGGCCGCCGGCGTTTCGCTGCGGCTCGGCTTCGACGTGGGCAGCTACGAGGAGGACGCCTCGGAGCTCGGCGTGGCGCATTTCATCGAGCACATGGCGTTCAACGGCACCCGCAACTTCGCCGAGGACAGGCTCGAGACCATATTCGCGCCGTTGGGCGTGGGCTTCGGACGCGATCACAACGCCCACACCGGCCTCTTCGAAACCACCTATGAGCTCGACCTGCCCGACGCAGGTCCGCAGGCGGTCGACGCCGGCTTCCGCTGGCTGCGTGATGTCGCCGACGGCATGCTGTTCGAGCCGGGCGCCGTGGCGCGGGAACGCGGCGTCGTCCTGGCCGAGCAGGAGGCCTCGGACGGCGTCCTGGCCTCGATCGGCGAGAGGGTGCGGGCGTTCCAGGGCGGCGATCTGCGCTCTGTGGCGCGCAACCCGATCGGGACCCTCGAGAGCCTGCAGGCGATGACGCCCCAACGGCTGCGCGCGTTCCACCAGCGCTGGTACCGGCCGGAGAACGCCGTGGTGGTCGTCGTCGGCGCCCTGCCGGTCGAGGCGGCGGAGCGGAGGGTCGCGGCGGCGTTCAAGGACTGGACGGCGTCTGGCCCGGCGCCGGCGCGGGCGCCGCGGACGGCCAGCCGTCTCGTCCGCGACCTCGACGTCATGGTGCAGGCCGAGCCCGGCGCGCCCATGAACCTCGTCGTCTGTCGGATACGCCCCGGCGAGCCGGCGGCGGAGGACGACGCCGGGCGACGGGTCCGGGTGGCCGGGAAGCTCTGGCGACTGCTGCTGCAACAGAGATTCGCGACCCTGGCGGCGCAGTCTCATCCGCCGATCTACAGCGCTTCGGTCACCGAGGAGGACGTCCGGGACGGTATCGTGGTCTGCGTCTCGGCCACGCCTCTGAACGGCGACTGGCAGCTGGCTCTCACCACCTTGCAGGGCGAGTTGCGGCGGTTCGTCGAACAGAGCCCTACCGACGATGAGCTCGACCGGGGGATCGAGATCCTGCGCGCGGGATTGCCGGGCGCCGACAGCCGGCAGGGCGCCCGCCGCGCCGGCATGGTCGCCGCGGAAATTCTGCAGAACGAGCTCATGCACAGTCCGCTGCTTTCGCCCGCCGAGGCGCTGTACCGCTTCGACCTGTCGGTGGACGGGCTCGGGCCGCAGGACATCCGGTCGGCGTTCGTGCGCGACTGGTCCGGCGCCGGCCCGTTGATCGCCCTGGCGGCGCCGCAGGCGATCGCGCCGGCGGCGGTGAGGGCGGCCTGGACGAAGCATCAGGGGGAGCCGGTCGCAGGACAGGCGCTGGCCGGGCGCGAGGAAGATGTGTTGCTTGAGACGACGGCGACCTCGGTCGAGACGGAAACCTGGCCCTACGCCGCCGCGAACCCGGGCAAGGTGGCCAGGCGCGAGGCGATCGCCGATCCCGGCTTCGTGCGCCTGACGTTCCGCAACGGCCTTGTCCTGAACTTCAAGCAAAGCGCGATCGAGAAGGGAGTCGTTCGGGTCCGGGCGAACTTCGGCGGCGGCCGCCGGGCGGTCGCCGACGCCGACTTCTACAAGGCCTTGCTGGGGACCCTGACCTTCAAGGAGGGCGGCCTGGGAAAGGTCAGCTATGAACGGCTGCTCGCCCTCAATGGGCAGGACATCGACCTGCAGATGACGTTGACCGACACGTCCTTCGCCTTGACCAGCGCCGCGCCGGCTGCCGCCCTGGGCGGTGAGCTGCAGATCCTGGCGGCCTATATGCGCGACCCGGCCTTCAGCGACAGCATCGACGCCAAGTTGCCGACGGCGGTCGACGCCCTGGAGCGGTTCTATCGGAGCACGCCCAGCGCGATGGTGGCCCAGGCCCTGGAGCAGGGCGTGGCGCCCGGAAGCCCACGGGTGCTGCCGTCCAGGGCCATCCTCAAGACGGCGACGTCCGAGGAGTTCCGGCGAGTCCTTCGGCCCGCCCTCACCGAGGCGCCGATCGAACTCACCCTGGTCGGGGACCTGGACGAAGCCGCCGCCATCCGTCATGTGGCCGCCTCGTTCGGGGCGCTGCCGCCGCGGCGCAACCCGCCGCCCGCCGTGGCCGCCCCCTGGGTGCTGCGCTTTCCCGACGCGCCTGTCGCGCCGATACGCGTGGTCCACGGGGGCGTCAGCGGCCAGGCGGCTGTCGGGGTCTATTGGCCGCTGTACGTGGCGACGTTCCAGCGGCGGCGGGAAGAGTACGCCCTCCAGCTCGTCGCCGAGGCCCTGGAGCTGCAGCTCCTGCGCCGAATCCGCGAGGCGCTCGGGAAGACCTATTCGCCGATGGCCGGAACGGTGATGCCGGACGATCTCGACCAGGGATATCTCTATGCGCTGCTGGAAACGCACCCGCGCGACGTCGATCAGGTGGTTGACGAGGTCCGCGCGGTGGCGGCGAACCTGGCTCGTGGCGACATCTCGGCGGAGGTGCTGGAGGCCGTCCGCCGGCCGCTGCTCACCCAACTCGACGCCGGACGGCCGACCAACGGCTGGTGGCTCACGGTGCTCGCCGGCTCCGCGCGCGATCCACGGCGCATCGCGGACATTTCGGGCGGGCGCGAGATGATCGCCGGCGTCACCCTGGACGAGGTGAAGGCGGCGGCCGCCCGGTGGCTTACGGCCGTCCCTGTGGTCGTCATCGCCGCCCCGGCCGCCAGGGCCGCGCAGGTCCCGGATCAGACGGTGTCGAAGTGATCCGCTGGCGCTGCGCCTTGGCGGTGACGGCGGTGCTGTCGATCGCGGGCGTGGCGGTCGCCGCCGAAGCGCCGGCGCCCGCCGCGCCCGCCGAACCGCTCATCCGCCAGGCCAGCGCGCGCGCCGCCGCCGGGGACGCGCCCGGCGCCGGGAAGCTCTACGCCGAGGCTCTGAGGCTGGATCCGACATCGACCGCCGCCATGGCTGGTCGGGCCGAGCTGCTCTACGCGGCGCGCAAATACCTGGCGGCCGCCGACGAATACAGCCGCGCGCTGGCGGTCGATCCCCGGTTCGTCCGAGCCTGGGTGGGCCGCGCGGTCGCCCGGCTCGGCGACGAGGACTACAAGCGCGCGCTGGAAGACTTCGACATGGCGCTGGCGGTGGAGCCCGGCTCGGCGCTCGCGCTCGACGCCCGGGCCGATTTCTACCGTTCCGTCCGCCGCAACGACCTGGCGCTCGCCGACTACGACGCCGCGCTGGCCAAGGCGCCCGACAATCTGGTCATGCGATACAACCGCGCCATGGTGCTGGTGGACCTGGGCCGCCACGACCGGGCGATCCGCGACCTCAACATGATCCTGCGCCGCTCGGCGGGCGACCGCGATGCGCTGGTGCTGAAGGGAGAGGCCTATGCCGGCCTCGGGGACCATGCCCGTGCGCTCGACTACTACGACGCCGTCGTGGCGATGGACCCGAACTTCGCCCGCGCCTTGAAGCTGCGCAGCCTCGCCCGCGCCGCGCTCGGCGATGCGGCCGGCGCCGAAGCCAACGCGACCGCGGCGCAGCGGCCGGACCCGGCGTCGCGCTGACGGGAACCGGACACCGGCGAGATCCTGCCGATCACCGGCGGCTACGCCGGCGGCCAGGGGTTCCTAGTCCAGCGACCGGTTGCGCGTCTCCGGCAGGAACAGGAAGCAGGTGACCACCGAGAGCAGGGTGAAGCCCAGCGGGTACCACAGCCCGGAATAGATGTTGCCCGTCGCCGCCACGATGGCGAAGGCGGTGAAGGGGACGAAGCCGCCGATCCAGCCAGTGCCGATGTGATAGGGCAGCGACATGGCCGTGTAGCGGATCCGGGTGGGGAACAGCTCCACCAGGGTGGAGGCGATGGGGCCGAACAGGGCGGTGGCGGCGACCACGAAGATCAACAGCACCCCGAAGGCGCCGGCGAGGTTCATGCGCGCCGGATCGGCCTTGGCCGGATAGCCCGCGGCGGCCAGGCCCGTCCTGATGCGCGTCTCCACCGCCCCGCGAACCGCCTTGACGGCGGCCTTGTCGAGGCCGCGGGCGTCGGCCGAGGCGACGGCCGTCTCGCCGACCATCACCTTCGCGGGCGTTCCCGCCGCGGCCGGGCGGTTCTCGTATGAGACCCCGGCGTTGGCCAGCACGCTCTTGGCGATGTCGCAGGAGGACACGAACGACGCCTTGCCCACGGGGTCGAACTGCAGGGAGCAGTCGGCGGGGTCGGCCACCACCACCACCGGCGTGCGCGCCTGGGCCTCGGCCAGCGCCGGGTTCAGCGTCCGGGCCAGCATGTGGAAGCCGGGGAAGTAGGCGACCAGCATCAGCGTCATGCCGAACAGCATGATCGGCTTGCGGCCCACCTTGTCGGACAGCCATCCGAACAGCACGTAGCCCACGGCGCTTACCGCCGTGGCGGCCATCATCAGGGCGTTGATCGTCCCGGGCGCGACCTTCAGGAACTTCTCCATGAAGGTCTGGGTGTAGAAGAAGGCGGTGTACCAGACGGCGCCCTGGGCCGACATGATCGCCACCAGCGCCAGCAGCACGATCTTCAGGTTGCCCCAGCGGCCGAAGGCCTCGGCGTAGGGCGCCTTGGAGCCTCCGCCGGCGGCCTTCATGCGCGCGAACGACGGGCTCTCGGTGAGCTTCAACCGCATCCAGATCGAAATGCCCAGCAGGCCTGCCGAGACCAGGAAGGGGATGCGCCAGCCCCAGGCGTCGAACGCGTCCGGCCCATAGGCCGCGCCGACCACGATGCGGGTGGCGAGGATCACCAGCAGGGCCCCGAAGAGGCCGAAGGCCGCCGAGGTCTGCACCCAGCTGGTGGAGCGCCCGCGCGCGCCCGGCGGGGCGTGCTCGGCCACATAGATCGCCGCCCCGCCGTATTCGCCGCCGAGCGCGAAGCCCTGCAGGATGCGCATCAGCACCAACAGCGCGGGCGCGAGCAGGCCGACCTGGGCGTAGGTGGGCAGCAGGCCGATGGCGACAGTCGCCGCCCCCATCAGCGTCACGGTGATCAGGAAGGCGCCCTTGCGCCCCGTCCGGTCGCCGACGCGGCCGAACACCAGGGCGCCGATCGGGCGGAAGGCGAACCCTGCGCCGAACAGGGCCAGGGCCGCGATGTAGCCGGCGGTGTCGTTCAACCCCGAGAAGAAGGTCTTGGAGATGACCTGGGTCAGGCTGCCGAAGACAAAGAAATCATACCATTCGAAGGCCGTGCCGGCGGCCGAGGCCGCCACCACGGTGCGCAGCGGCGCGCTGCGCGCCGGCGTCTCCGCGCCGTCGACGGCGATGTCCGCCATGCCTTTGTCTCCCCGAATTTGTCCCTGCTCTATAGCGACCGGACGGGGATTGGGAAGGGCGCGCTAGACCCTTTCCGGTTCAGATGGACTCATCTGAACCGGACAAAAGGGGTCTATCTTCAAGAGTGTAGAGCGCGACGGGCAGCTTCAACCGGTATCCACTTGAAGCTGCCACGCTCTAGGCGGCCTCGGAGCTCTGGGCCTCGTCGGCGCAAAGGCGGGCGATCTCGCCGACCAGGGCGGCGGGCGAGATCGGCTTGCCGACCACGCCGTTCATGCCGGACTGCAGATAGGTCGCGCGCTGGTGGGCGAGGACGTTCGCCGTCAGCGCCACGATCGGGACCCGGGCCGCTTCGCCGGGCAGGGCGCGGATCCGGCGTGCGGCCTCCAGGCCGTCGATCCCGGGCATCTGCACATCCATCAGGATCAGGTCGAAGGCCCCGCGGCTGGCGGCCTCGACGCCGAGCAGGCCGTCGGCGGCGGTCTCGACGACCGCCCCCAGGTTCTCCAGCAGCTTGGTGGCGATGGTGCGATTGGTGGGGTTGTCCTCCACCACCAGCAACCGCAGGCCCTCCAGCATCGCGTCGCTGAGCTCCACGGCGGCGGACGGCGGTTGGGCGGCCTCGGCGGAGATCTCCAGCCAGAACACCGAGCCTACGCCCTCGGAAGAGGCGAATCCCACGGCGCCGCCCATCATCTCCGCCAGCTTGCGGGTGATCGCCAGGCCCAGGCCGGAGCCGCCGAACCGGCGCGTGGTGGAGGCGTCGCCCTGGTCGAAGCGCTGGAAGATCCGCGGCTGCACCTCCATGGGAATGCCGACGCCGGTGTCCTCCACCTCGAAGCGCAGGACGCCAGGGTCTGCGCTGCGGCGGCAGCGCAGGGTCACGCCCCCGTGCAGGGTGAACTTCACCGCATTGCCCACCAGGTTGAACAGGGCCTGGCGCAGGCGCACGGGATCGGACGACACCCAGCCGATGTCCGCATCGATGCCGACCTGCAGGCTGAGGCCCTTGGCCTGCGCCTGCGGCTGCAGCAGGCGCGCGACGCCTTCGGCCAGGGCGCGCGGATCGAGCGCCTCGTTGGTGAGCTCCAGGTGGCCCGCCTCGATCTTCGAGAAGTCGATGACGTCGTTGAGCAGCTCGGCCAGCATGGCGCCGCAGGACAGGGCGTCGTCCAGCATCCGCCGGCCTTCGCCGGAGAGCGGCTCCGTTTTCAAAAGGTGCAGCACGCCCATCACGCCGTTCATCGGCGTGCGGATCTCGTGGCTCATGTTGGCGAGGAAGGCGGCCTTGGCCTCGCTGGCGCCCTCGGCGGCGCGCTGGGCCTCGATGAGGTCGATCTCCTGGCGCTTGCGGGCGTCGAAGTCGTGCACCAGGCCGACGCCCTTCAGCCAGCGGCCGGTGCGGCTGACCTTCAGCTGGTGGAAGACCCGCACCCAGCGCACCTCTCCATCGGGGCGGATGACCCGGCATTCGAACTCCTCGGCGTGCGGCCGGCTGTCGCGCACGCGCAGGAACGCGTCGCGCACCCGCCCGAGGTCGTCCGGATGGAAGTTGGGGAACCTGAGCTTGAGGGCGTCCTCGTAGGAGGCCACGTCGAGGCCGATGACCTTCTTGAACTCCGGCGAGGCCCAGAAGGTCTTGGCCACATGATCGATCTCGTAGACGCCGGCGTCGGCCGCCTCCAGGGCGAGCTTCAGGCGCCGCGCGTTGGCCTGGGCGTCCCGGCGCGCCTCGGTGAGGGCGGAGATGTCGTCGATATAGGCCACCATGCCGCCGATGCGGCCCTTGGCGTCCCGCCAGGGGCGGCCTTCCCAGCGGATCCAGTGGCTCTCGCCCCGGCTGTCGGTGAACCGGTCCTCGGGACAGGAGACCACCTCGCCCAGCAGTACGTTCCGGTGCGCGGCCACGAACCGCTTGGGCACCCCGGGGAAGACGTCCTGCAGGCGCTGGCCCAGGTGATCGCGTTCCTCCAGGCCGAACACCCGCTGCCAGCGAGGGCTCACCACCATGTAGCGCAACTCGCGGTCGAACATCGCCGCGGCGAAGGGCGCGCCCAGGATGAGTTGCTCCATCTGCTGTTCGCCGCGTTGGGCGGCGTCGCGGGCGGCGGCCAGCTCGGTGATGTCGAGGGAAATGCCGCTGAGGGCGAAGAGGCCGCCGGCGCGGGGTTCGGTATGGAAGGTGGCGCGCCAACACGTCCAGGCGCCGTCCTTGGCCAGCAGACGGTGCTCGAACGCGCCGGGGGCGCCTGTTTCGATGCCGAGACGAAACGCTTCCAGCACCGCCTCGCGTTCGTCAGGGTGGAGGCGGCTTGCAAAGGCCTCGGGCGAAGCCAGCTCCTCGGCCGGATAGCCCAGGTGGAAGACGACGTTCTCGGACCAGTAGATCCGCCGCTCGTGCGGTTCGAACTTCCAGGTCCCGACGCCGGCGGCGTCTGACAGCAATTTGCGGGTGCGCCGCGCGTCTTCGAGCTCCTGCGCCTCGCCCGCGCCGGCGGCCCGCTCGTGCAGGGAGCCGACCAGGCGTCCGTCCGGGGCGCGCCGGCAACGTACGTCGAACCGGCGCCAGTCGCCCGACTTGCTGCGCAGGCGCGCCAGCGTCTCGCCGTCCTTCTGCGCCGCCTCGCCATCGAATGCGCGGCGATCCTCGGGATGCGCCAGATCCTCCAAACGACGGCCCACGATCTCGTCTTCGGCCCAACCCAGGGCCTCGCGCCAGGCGGCGCTGGCCGTCCGGCAGACGCCGTCGGCGTCGACGACGAACATCGGGTCGCGGCTGCCTTCGAGCAGCCACGCGATCAACGCCCGATCGTCTTCCGGCGCACCGCCCCTTGAGCCCATCGAAGTCTCCAGCCCGAAGCCCGACGGCATAGCAGACAACCGTAAATGCAAAGTTCGCGCTGCACGCGTTGCGCGCATTGGGCGCGCCGGCGACGGTCTCAATTCAAGGTCACAACTCGGCCCACATCCGCAGCAGGTTCTGGTAGACGCCGGTGAGGGAGACGATGGCGGGTTCGGCCTGGCCGGCCCCGCTCGCCAGGCGCTGGATCGCCAGGTCCATGTCGAACAGCAGGGCGCGCCGGGCGTCGTCGCGGACCAGGCTCTGGATCCAGAAGAAGCTGGCGACCCGTTCGCCGCGGGTGATCGGCGCCACCCGATGCACGCTGGACGCCGGATAGAGGATCAGGTCGCCCACGCCGAGCTTCACCTCGTGCACGCCATAGGTGTCTTCGATCACCAGCTCGCCGCCGTCGTAGCTCTCCGGGTCGGCGAGGAAGAGGGTGGCCGACAGGTCCGTGCGCAGCCGCACGCCGGCCTCGCGCTGGAAGCGCAGGGCGTTGTCCACATGGTCGCCGAAGCCGTCGCCCGGGCGGTAGCGGTTGAACAGCGGCGGATAGACGGTGTGCGGCAGGGCCGCCGACATGAACAGCGGGTTGCGCGCCAGGGCCTCGCGGACCAGGTCGCCGGCCGCGCGGGCGGCGGACGAGCCTTCGGCAAGCTGCAGGTTCTGCTTGGCGAGCGCCGACTGGGAGCCCGAGGTGAGGTTGCCGTCGGCCCAGTCCGCCGCGTCGATGACGCCGCGCACCTTCGCCGCCTCCTGGGCGGTCAAGAGACCGGGAACCTGCACCAGCATGCGGCCATCCTAAAGAAATCGCCCCCGGCCGGCGAGATGCTGGCCGAGGGCGACAGTGGACCGGTTCCGAAGGGAGGAGGTCAGAACCGGTAGCTTGCGGTCACGGTGGCGTTGCGACGGTCGCCGGGGGTCGCCCAGCCGTTGTTGCGCCCGCGCTGGTAGAAGACCTTGTCGAACACGTTGTTGACGTTCAGCCGCAGCTCGATGTTGTCGCGCGGATACCAGGCCACGGTCGCCCGGTGCACCCAGTAGTCCTCGGACTTCACCAGGGGGATGGTGGTGCGGGCCGGGGGGTTGGAGCCGGTGATCTGGGCGTGCTGGGTGAGGTAGTATTCGCCCTGGTAGGTCACCCCGTAGCCCACCTGGATCGCGTGCGGCAGGTCATAGGTGGTGAACAGGCTGAAGGCGTGGTCCGGCACATTGGTGAGCGGGTCGCCCTTGGTGAAATCCTGGCCGCCCCGGGCCAGGAGGTCGGACGCCCCCTGCAGGACCTTGGAGTCCAGGTAGGTGTAGTTGGCGAAAATCGCCCATTTGTCCGTGATCAGGCCGGAAGCGCCCAGCGAGATTCCGTCCACGCGCGCGCTGCCGTCCAGCTGCTGGGCCGGAACCGTCGGATCGCCCGAGGCCACCTTGTAGTTGGTGCGGTCGTTGCGGAAGAGGGCCGCGGTCAGCGAAAGCCTGCCGGCGATGTCCCACTTGGCGCCGATCTCGATGTTCTCGGCCTTCTCCGGATCGACGGTGCAGGTGGCGAGGCTGCAGGCGCCGGCGCCGTTGACGGTCGCCTGCGACGGAGTCTCCGAGTTGCCGTAGGCGACGTATAGGCTGGCGTTGGGGACCGGCTTGAAGACCAGGCCGATCCGATAGGTCAGCAGGTTTTCATCGTTCTTGAACAGCGGGCCCTGGCCGGAATAGACGCCGCCGGGCGCGCCCGCCGAGGCCGGTCCGGGCGCCGACCCTCCCGACGGGTTCGGCAGGAAGCCGGGCGAGGTGTAGTAGCCGGAGAAGTTCTCGCCCTCATTGTGCTCCCAGCGGAGCCCGAAGTTCACCGACCACTGCGGGGTGAACTGGATGTTGTCGAACAGATAGACGGCCTGGTTGCGGCGCTTGCCGTCCTGCGACCCGGCCGGGAAGGCCAGGGCGGTCGCCCCGGTCGGGACGGCGGGCGCCGCGCCGCCGCCCTGGATGAAATTGTAGGCGCCCGAATAGGTGGTGCTCGGGTCGGCGATGCTTATGGGCGGCAGGACGGTCGCCGTACCGCTGGCGTTGCGCAGCACGTTGCCGTTGACCAGCTTGTAGGTCTCGGAGGTGAAGGCCGCGCCGAAGACGACGTCGTGCCGCATGCCGCCGATATCGCCGCTCCAGAGGAAGTCGGTCTGGTTGTAGAACAGGGTGTTCTCGTTGTCCCTGTAGGTGCCGCGTGGCCCGCTGGGCTGGTAGAATCCGGGGGCCGGGTCGGCGGCCAGGCAGGGCGAGAAGCCGGTGAGGTTGATCGCGGTGGTGGACTGGCTCCACGCCACCGGCTTCTGTCCATTGGCCAGGCACCAGGTTCCCTGGGGCGGATCGACGATCGTAAGGGCCGTCACCTTCTGCCAGCGCGTCAGGCTGCGCAGCCGCAGGCCCTCACCGAAGTCGTGGTCGATGACGCCGGTGACCATGTCGATCTGCTGCTTCTGCTTATCGACGTTGGAATAGCCGTAGTAGTTCGACGGATCCACGCGCGGCAGCGGCCGGCCGTTGTAGAACGGCACCCCGTACTGCGGCGTATTGTGGTCTTCCTGGTGGAAGTAGAGGGCGGTGAACTGGGTCGGGCCGCCGAGGCCGACGGTGACCGACGGGGCGATCCCCCAGCGCTTGAACTCCTCCACGTCGCGGCCCGGCGCGTCGTTGCGGTGGGCCATGGCGTTCAGCCGCACGGCGACGGTGTCGCCGATCACATGGTTGGCGTCGACGGTGGCGCGATAGTAGCCGTCCGTCCCGACGGCGCCCGTGAGGGACGTGAAATCGCGGCCGGCGGGCTTCTTGCTGACGATGTTGATCGTGCCGCCCACGGACCCGGCGCCGGAAAAGACCGAATTGGCGCCGTTGGTGATTTCGATCTGCTCGATGTTGAAGGGGTCGGAGCGGCTGTACTGGGCGCTGTCGCGCACCCCGTCGACGGTGATGTCGTTGTTGGCCGTGTAGCCGCGAAGGTTGATGCTGTCGCCGAAGCCGCCGCCGCCCTCGCCGGCCCCGAAGGTGATGCCCGGCACCGTCGAGAGGATGTCGCGCAGGGACAGCAGGTTCTGCGCCGCGATGACCCCCTTCGAGACCACCGTCACGGTCTGCGGGTTGTCCAGCGGCTTGGCGGTGATCTTGATGTTGTCGAGGTTCTGACGCTGACCATCGACCACGACGCCGGCCACTGTGCGGTCGCCCTCTGCGTCGGCCGTGGCCAGGGCGGCGTATTCCTTGGGCTTGTCCTGCGCCTGGGCGCCCGCGGCGGCCGAAAGCCCGGCCAGGCCGGCCACGGCCACGCACGCCAGCGCGCGCTTCGGCCTGGCGCTGACCCCGGCGGCCGCCGTGCGCGATCCAGATTGCCCCATGATGTCCCCCGAGCTGCTAATGAGAGGCGCTCTTAGTTGCAGCTTGCAGGTGCGTCAATGCGAATCATTCGCAATTATGTGCATCAGGCTGTGGCGGGCCTTCGGCTCACGGCCCTGCGGCGGGCCCGGCGGCGCAGCCACATGACGATTCCCGAGAGGCTCAGCACGGCCGGCGCGATCCCGCCGAGGAAGATGATCGCCTGCCATACGAAGCCCATGTCGTCGCCGTCGTGGACGCGGCGCATCCAGCGCGACAGCGGGTCGGGCCCGCCCTCGCCGCGACGCGCCGCCTTCGCTGCGCCAGTCGCATCGACCACCTGGACGGTCGTGGGCGCCTCGGCGCCAGGCCGGGCGACCTGCACGCGCCAGGCCGGCGCCTTGCCCCGGGTCGGCGTGCTGACGCTTGCAATCCGGGCGCCGGGATTCGCGGCCAGCGCCGCGGCGGCGGCTTCGTCGATGGAAAGGGCGGGCTTCGGGATCGGCGGAGCGAAGCGACCCGGCCCGCCGCCGCCCGGCGGACCGGGGCGTTGCGGCTCGGCGACGCCGAACAGGGCGCGGGCGGTCTGCGGGAAGGAGATGTAGACGCCGGTGAGCGACAGCACCGCCAGCGGGAGGCAGATCCAGAAGCCCACCATGTGGTGCAGGTTGAACAGCTTGGAGGGCCCCCGCCGCCAACGCAGCGCCCGCAGCACCGCGCCGTTGCGCGGCCACCAGAGCCACAGGCCCGTGGCGCAGGAGACGAACATCGCCCAGCCCAGCCAGCCCACCACCTTGCGCCCCACCTGCGGGATCAGCAGGGAGCCGTGCAGCCGATGCATGACCTGGATGAAGGACTGCGAGGTGTCCGCGGCGTCCAGCACCCGGGCGGTCGGCGGATCGATCCAGACCGTGAGGCTGCGCGGGCGCCCGCCGGGTCCCGGCGATCCCTGCAGGCGCCCGGTGGCGACCACCGGATCGCCGGCGTCCTGCGGCAGGCGGATCTGGGTGAGGGCGGCGCGCCCGGCAAAGGCGGCGTCGGCGGCGCTGGCGTAGGCCGACAGCGGCCGGTCGGCCTGCGATCCGCTGACCGCGAACCGCCCGGGATGCAGCGCCCGGTCGAGGGCGTCATGCCAGACGAGGATCGCGCCGGACAGGCTGAGGGGGACCAGCACCACCAGCAGGCCCGCCCCAATCCACAGGTGAACGTCCAGCCAGAGCCGGCGCAGGCGTTCGGCGGGTGTGGCGGTCATGCAAAAGGCCCCGGTGGCTCAGCCAAGCCCGCGTTGGTAATGCGAAGTATTCGCACTTGCAACAGCGGTGGCGATGCAACCTTTCGCCGGCCGCAGGGTTGACCGCCTGGAGGGGCGGCTTCCAGTCGAGGCGCCGTGACATGCCGGCCTTTCGGGCCTTCGAGGCGTTCCGCCCATTCCTCTGGATCGCGCTGGTCGCCTTCGTCGTGGGCTTCACCGGCTACCTGGCGTTCAGCAACCCGCCTTCGTCGGCCGTCCGCGACGCCGCCGCGCCGGTCTGGGTGGCGGCCGACGACGCCGGGCCGCCGCGAAATATCTGAGCGGACGGGCGGGCTCACCCGCCGCGGGCGACGAACCAGCCGTTACGGAAGCCCTTGTCGGCCTTGCCATAGACGAAGGGCCGGCCCTCCGGGGTCGCCATCCGGCCGCCCGCGGCCACCAGCACCGCGTGGCCCGCAGCGATGTCCCACTCCATCGTCGGGCCGTGCCGGGGATAGATGTCGGCCGCGCCCTCGGCGATGCGGCAGAACTTGATGGAGGAATCCATCGCCGTGCGCCTGTCGAACCGGTAGGTCGCCGCCAGTTCCTCGGCCACCGGGTCCTTCATGGTGTGGCTGGTCAGGGCGACCGCCTCGCCCTTCGGCCAGGGCCGCACATGAATCGGCTGCGCCGCCTCGCCGGCCTTGCGCTTCAGGGCCCCGGCGCCTTGCGTGTACCAGGCCTCGCCGGTGGCGGGCGCGGCGACGGCGCCGGCCACGGGAACGCCGTGCTCGATCAGCCCGATGTTGACGGTGAAATTGGGATCGCCCCGCACGAAGGCCTTGGTGCCGTCGAGGGGATCCACCAGGAAAAACCGCGGGCCGATCGCCTCGGGCACGCCGAATTCGCTGGCGTCCTCTTCCGAGATGATCGGCACGCCCGGATAGCGCTTGCCCAGCGCCTCGAGAATCAGCGCCTCGCCGCGGTGATCCGCCTCGGTCACCGGGCTCTCGTCGGCCTTGCTGATCACCGTCACGCCGGTCCGCCAGAGCGGCAGGATCACGCGGGCGGCCTGCTCGCAGATATCCGCCAGGTCGGCGCCGATGTCGTTCATGGCGCGGTCCTGGGGTCGTCGCCTACGAAGATCAGCCGCACCTGGCCGGCGTCGATGACGCGCTTGCCGGCCTCCTCGAAGTTCACCGTCACCTTACGCCCCGCCACCGATTGCACCTGTCCCAACCCCCAATCGGCCTCGGTCGGATGGCGGACAAGCGCCCCAGGCTCGAGAAAAGGATCGACGTCGAGCCCCATTACGGATTCCTAAAGGCCCTACGGGCGTTTTCCAACGTATCAAATCAGCCCAGAGTGCCGATCATGAGCGAAGCCCTCGATCTGGAGTCCGCCCCCACGCCCAAGGAGCCGCCCCGGCCGGCGGAGCTGGCGGCCTATCTGGCGGCGCGGATGTGTCACGATTTCATCAGCCCCGCGAGCGCGGTGGTCTCCGGGCTGGACCTGCTGGACGATCCGACCGCCCAGGACATGCGCGAGGACGCCATGAGCCTGATCGCCTCGAGCGCGCGCAAGCTGGCGGACCTCCTGGCCTTCACCCGGGTCGCCTTCGGCGCCTCGGCCACGGCCGAGACCTTCGACGCCCGCGCCCTGGAGACGCTGGTGCGCGGCATATTCGCCCACATGCGCGCCGAGCTCGACTGGGCGGTGGCGACGCCCTCGGTGAACAAGGCCACCGCCCGCGTCCTCCTGAATCTGGCCCAGCTCGGCGGGGCCGCCCTGCCCACCGGCGGCGTCGCCCACGTGCGGGCGGTGGAGGACGCCGGGATGGTCACGCTCGCGGTGGAGGCGGTGGGCCCGCGCGCGCGCCTGCGGCCGGAGGTGCTGGCCGGCCTGCGTGGCGAGGGCATGGGCGACGGGCTGCACGGCTACTGGGTGCAGGCCTACTACCTGCACCTCATCCTGAAGGACGCCGGCGGACGAGTGTTCGCCGACGTGGGCGCCGAGAAGGTGACGTTTGCGGCCACCGTGCCGGCCCCGGCGGCGTGACGATTCCTTAATCGGCCACACGCCTCCTTAACCACCGCGGCGCAAAAACAGGGTCGAAGGGGAAGGGAGCGAATCCTTGAAGACCTGCCTGATCGTCGACGACAGCCGCGTGATGCGGAAAGTCGCTCGCCGGATCCTGGAGAATATGGGCTTCGAGATCGCCGAGGCCGCAGACGGGGTGGAAGCCCTCGCCTGGTGCCGCGCGGCCATGCCCAACGCGGTGCTGCTCGACTGGAACATGCCGGTGATGAACGGGATCGAGTTCCTCAAGCACCTGCGCCGCGAGCCTGGCGGCGATGCGCCGACGGTGGTGTTCTGCACCGTGGAGAACGAGCGGGCCTGCATCCTGGAGGCGCTGGAGTGCGGCGCCGACGAGTACATCATGAAACCGTTCGACGGCGAGATCATCACCTCGAAATTCGCGCTGGCGGGCCTGGCATGAAGCCGGACGACGCGCTCCTGGTCAGTCAGCTCTGCGCGGCGCGCGCCGGGCTCAGGATCGACCCCGAGAAGACCTACCTGCTGGAGAGCCGGCTGGCCCCCGTGGCCCGCCGCGACGGCTTCGCCTCGATCGAGGACCTGATCGCCGACCTGCGCGCCCGGCGCGAGGAGCGGATGATCTGGGCCGTGGTGGAGGCCATGACCATGGGCGAGACCTCGTTCTTCCGCGACCGGCAGATCTTCCAGCAGGTCCGTGACGAGGTGTTGCCGCAGGCGGCCCGCCGGGTGAGCGGCCGCCCCTTACGGATCTGGAGCGCGGCCTGCGGGTCGGGCCAGGAGATCTACTCCTTGGCGATGATGGTCGACGAGCAGCAGGGGACGACGCCCGGGACGCGTGTCGACCTCTACGGCTCGGACATTTCGGAGCGGGCGCTGGAGAAGGCGCAGAGCGGGCTCTACACCCAGTTCGAGGTGCAGCGCGGCCTGCCGATCCGCCAGCTCGTGCGGCACTTCGACAAGATCGACGACATGTGGGCGCTGTCGCCGCGCATCCGCCAGATGGTCCGCTGGCGGCGGATCAACCTGGTCGGCGACCTGACGCAGGTCGGCCAGTTCGACCTGATCTTCTGCCGCTACCTGCTGTCCTCCCTGGTGGAGCCGATGCGCGTGCGGGTGCTGGAGAGCCTGGCGCTCGCGCTCAGCGACCAGGGAACCCTGGTCGTCGGCGACGACGAGGACCCCGGCGCGGTCACCGGCGCCCTGCAGCCGGTCTCCGGCCTGGCGGGGACCTACGCGCGCAACCCGGCGTTCCGCGCCGCCGCCTGAGCCGCCCCGCTCGCCCAACGAAAAGCGCCCCGCCGATGTCCTGGCGAGGCGCTCAGCGTTCAAACGTAGGCGCGAACTACTTCTTGGCGTCTTCCGCCGTGTCCGTCACGGCCGCGCCGGCGGACTTCACGTCCTTGCCCGCGCCCGAGACGGTGTTGCAGGCGGAGACCGCCATGCTGGCGGCGAGAATCGTCAATAGGACCAGGGTACGCATAAGAGGCCTCCAGGTGGGGGAAGTGAAAACTCGCCCAGCGCGAACGTTTACGCTGGAGCTGAGTTCCCCAGGGTCGCCGGGGTATTCTCATCGGCCGGCAGCGCCGGCGTCGGAAACACCAGCCGCGCCGTGACGCCGCCGTCGGCGTTGAGGTCCAGTTCGGCCCGGCCGCGGAGCTGGCGGGCGAAGGCGGTCATCAAGGTGCGCCCGACGCCCGCGGTGGTCAGCGCGCCTTCGGTGGCCACCCCATCGTCGGAGATCTCCAGCTGGGCCTCCTCGCCGGTGACCTTGAAGGTGACGGTGAGCTTGCCGCTGCGCTTGGCGAAGGCATGCTTCTGGGCGTTGGTGATGGCCTCGACGGCGAACAGGGCCAGCGGGGCCAGGCGGTCCGGGTCGATGACCAGGGCGTCCACGGCCAGCTCCGTCTGCACCGGCGGGCCGTGCAGGCTCTCGCCCGCGATCAGCTGCGCGGTGAGCTCCTCCAGGAACGGGCGCAGGTCGACGCGCTTCAGGTCCGGGCCCTGGTAGAGGGCGCGGTAGATGAGCGCCAGCGCCGTGATCCGCTGGCGGGTGTCGGACATCGCCGCCCGCGCCGCCGGGTCGTTGAGCGAGCGCTGCTGCATGTTGAGCAGGGAGGAGATGACCTGGAGGTTGTTCTTCACCCGATGGTGGATCTCGCGCATCAGCGCGTCCTTCTGGGCCAGGGTGTCGCGCAAGGAGTGGTCGCGCCCGACGATGCCGTCGGCCATGTCCTCCAGGGTCTTCGCCAGTTCGCGGATTTCCGGCGGCATCTGCGCAGCCTGGATGGGCCGCACGCTGAAACGGCCGCGGGCGTAGAGCTCGGCGATGCGCTGCAGGTAGGCGATCCAGCGCAACACCACTCGATCGGTGACGATCGCCACCGCCACCAGCGCCAGGGCGAAGGTGAGCATGGGGAAGACGAGGCCGGTGAGCGGGTTGAGCCGGGCCCAGGAGAACAGGCCGGGCGAGCGCGCCGACAGGATCATGAAGACGTCGTCGCCCACCAGCGGTGCGGCCGAATAGATGCGCGCCTCGCCGCGGCGGTCGTTGGAGGACCAGACGAACGAGCCGCGGTCGGTGGCGTGGGCCCGCCAGTCCGCCGGCAGCTCCGGGAAGGCCTGCAGGTCGGTGAGGCTGATGTAGCGGCCGCCGGAGTCCGCCAGGGCCACGTCGGCCTTCGGCGGTAGGCCGAGATCGCCGGACGGCGGCTGCAGGCTGGACAGCGCGATCACCGCCACCAGCGCGCCGTCGAACCGGTCGCCGGCGTCGTGGGCGCCCACCGCGGCGAGCAGCGAGGGCTCCTGGGCGTAGCTGGCGCCCGGGTCGGTGGTGATCACCAGGTCGTCGCCGGCCGCCAGCCGCTGGAACCAGGCGCGGTCGATCCTCTGGGCGTCGTTGGGCACGTTCCTGGCGGCGCAGGCCACGCGCCCGATGCGGTCGAAGCGGATCAGGTTGGCGTAGCCGGGGATCCGTTCGACGACCTGCGACAGGCGCTGGGCGCAGGCCATGCCGATCGATCCGGGCGCCAGCGTCTCCAGCAGGATGTCGGCGGCTTCCAGCCGGGCGCGGGCGGTGGAGGCGCTGCGCTCGGCGGCCAGCGCCAGGTTGGACCGCAGGGTGGCGTTCTCGCGTCGGAAGGCGATCGCGGACTGCAGGGCGCCCAGCAGCAGCACGGGCAACAGCGCGGCGGCCAGGGCCGCCATCAGACGAACCCGGATGGTGCTCGGCGATCCCCAGGTCAGGCCGGTCATGCGGGGCCGTCAGCGGTCCTCAACGAAGCGTGCTTAATCGCTCCGCGTCCGCCAGGATAGAGCGCATGGCGTCGCCGGCCGAACGGCCGTCGCGATCGTATGCGCCGCCCTCCAATATTGCATGCAGGGCCCGCCGCGCGCGGCTGACCCGGCTCTTCACTGTGCCCACCGCGCAATTGCAGATCTCCGCAGCCTCCTCGTAGGCGAAGCCGCCCGCGCCCACCAGGATCAGCGCCTCGCGCTGTTCGGCCGGCAGCATGGAAAGGCCCTGCCGCAGTTCGTCGAGGGCCACGGGCGCCTCGGGATCGTCCACCGCCACCAGGGTGCGCTCGGCCGCCTCCTGGTCGAGCTGGCTCTGGCGCCAGGAGCGCCGCTTCTCGGAATAGAACTGGTTGCGCAGGATCATGAAGGTCCAGGCCTTCATGTTGGTGCCCATCTGGAACGAGTTGCGGGCGTCCCAGGCCTTCATCATGGCGTCCTGCGCCAGGTCGTCGGCGGCGGCCGGCTCGCCGCACAGCGTCCGGGCGAAGGCGCGCAGGTGCGGGATAAGCTGCACCAGCTCGTGCTTGAACGCCTCGTCGTCCGCCGCGGAGCGCGGCGGTTTGAGCGCGTCGTCAGGGCCGGGCATTAGCCGTTCTCCGAACTGCGCTTGTCGGCTCGCCGGAGGATATCCAGGAATTCGTCGGGGATCTGCTCATTGACCACTTCGTCGAACATCTGGCGCAGGCGCACGCCGATCGCCTGCTGCCGCAGGCGGGCTTCGTCGAGCGCGGCCGATGTCTTGCGCCGCTCGTCAATGGACCGTTGTTCGATCATGTCCTCGGGGCGCCGCTCACGCGGAACCCGTCCCCTCGACTGTTCTTCGTCGCCGCTCAACGCCCCACCCCCTGCAAAGTTCCCGTCGGCCCTTACACCCATAAGTCCGAAAACTGCGCCCGAAAGGAACCGGTTCCCTAAGGCCGCGTTTTGGCGCGTATGATGGGGCGCGTCGGAGGCCTTCCGATGAGCGCTGCTGTACGCCATCCTTTCGGGAGGGGTTGACTTTGAGTCTTCTAGCCAGACTGGCGCCGCATCTGCCCTACGTCCGCCGCTACGCCCGTGCGCTCACGGGCGATCAGACGACGGGGGACCATTATGTGCGGGTGGCGCTCGAGGCCCTCGCCGCCGGGGATCGGGTGCTGGAGGCGAACCTCACGCCGCGCGTGGCGCTCTATCATGTGTTCCACGCCATCTGGTGCTCCTCGGGGGCCCAGCTGGAGCCGCCGCAGGACGACGAGGCCGCGGTGGTCGCCGATGACACCACCCGCCGCCTGATGCGGATCGCCCCGCGCTCGCGCCAGGCGTTCCTGCTGACCGCGCTCGAGGGCTTCACCCCCAGCGAGGCGGCGCAGATCCTGGGCGCCGACTTTCAGGAGGTCGAGCAGCTCATCGCCGAGGCCCAGGCCGAGATCGACGCCGAACTGGCCACCGACGTCCTCATCATCGAGGACGAGCCGGTGATCGCCGCCGACATCGAGGCGCTGGTGAAGGAGCTCGGGCATACGGTGGTGGATATCGCCGCCACCCGCTCCGAGGCGGTGGACGCCGTGGCCCGCAAGACGCCGGGCCTCGTGCTGGCCGACATCCAGCTCGCCGACGGCTCCTCGGGCATCGACGCGGCCAAGGACATCCTGGCCCGCTACGACGTGCCGGTGATCTTCATCACCGCCTTCCCTGAGCGGCTGCTCACCGGCGAGCGGCCGGAGCCCACCTTCCTGATCACCAAGCCGTTCCAGCCGGAGACCGTCAAGGCGGCCATCGGCCAGGCGCTGTTCTTCCATCCGCGCAAGGCCAACAAGCAGGCGGCCTGAGGGCGGCGGAACAGCCCCCGGGCGCCGGCGTTCCCCCTCCAACGGCCCGCACGCGCGGGCGCTTGGAAAGGTTCGAGCCATGTTAGGTTGGGCGATCACCTTCGCCGTCCTGGCGATCATCGCGGGGCTGCTGGGGTTCATAGGTCTGGCGGGCGTCGCGGCGTCCATCGCCAAGATCCTGTTCGTGGTGTTCCTGGTGCTGCTGGTGGTGAGCTTCGTCGTCCGGGCGGTGCGCGGGCAGTCGGTGCTCTGAAGGAGCCGGATCGTCGAGATGAAGACGGCCGCCCCTCGGGGCGGCCGTCCTGCATTCGGGATTCGAGATCGGGCGCTATTTCTGCTGCGCCGCCGGTCCGGGGTCCACGGCGGTGAAGTGGGCGGCGTCGGCGGCTTGGCGGGCGTTGTGCGGCTCCGTGGAGGCCAGGTCGCCCGAGCGCCAGGTCCAGGCGCCGAACAGCGCCAGCGCCGCCAGGATGGTCGAAACCAGCAGCACCCAGAAGACGTGGCGGCCGTAGCGCCCCTGCCGGGCGCGCGTAGCGCCGAGGACGGGATGGGACGAAGCGGGGGGCTGGGCCATGCGGAAACTCCTTTACCGTGACGGAAGGTAGATGGACGTCGCGGGGGCGGTCGGGTGCGCGCCGGACAGGACGCCGGCGAGGCCGCTCGCCAGCGCCAGGGCGACGATGGCGGAAATCGCCACCGTCCGGCGGCGCGCCAGGCGCTGACGTCGGTTGGGCGGCTCGAAGATCACGAGCCCGCCGCGGGGCCCTTGAAGGCTTCGCAGCATCCGGCGCTCCTCCCGTGCCGGACGGGGGTCATGTCCCCGCCGCCAATGGTAACGCCCGGGCGCGGGGGGTGTTCCGCCAGCGGGGCCATGGCCTCCCCGCAGCGCCGATCAGGCCGGGTTCGGCCGCCCCGGAAATATTTCGCCTGAGGGGGGAACACAACTCAGGGGGTGTGTGTTTAGAGATTGCGGAGACGGCGACGCCCCCCCCGACTTGAGGCTGGCGACCATGCCAGTCTGTCGTCTCCGCACCCCTTTTCTCGATGATGCACCCTTAAGGGCGGTCCTCCGGGCCGCCCTTCTTCTTTGGCGCTATTTCGGGGCGGCCAGACGCAGAGTGACGTCGGCGCGTCGGCGAAGCGGCCTGGCTTCGCCGTGGGCGGTCACCGCGCCGGCCTGGCCGGCGGCGGCGACGTTGAACTCGGCCGCCGGCAGGCCGGCGCCGGCGAGGGCGGCGGTCACCGCGTCGGCGCGACGCTTGGAGAGTTCGAGGTTCGCGTCCGGCGCGCCCACGGCGTCCGCCAGGCCCAGCACCTCGACGCCCTGCACCCGGCACCCCTTGGCCGACGCCGCGGCCTGGCGCAGCACAGCCCGGCCCTCCTTGGTGACCGTGGCCGAATCGGCTTCGAAGTAGATCTGCACCGTCTGGTCCTCGCAGCTCTTCGGCGCCTTGACGACCTTGTCGCGGCCGGCCGGCAGGCTGCCGCAGCCGGCTAGCGTCAAGGCCGCCAGCCCGGCCGCCGTCCATGCTTGGATTCTCATCGCAGCCCCTTTTCGCATCCCGCGACCAACAGAAAGGGCGGCCAGTCGCCCGGCCGCCCCTGATTCATACGCTGTCGCGGTCGCGATCAATAGCGTGGCCGACCGTCCTCCCAGTAATAACGGCCGCTGCGGGAGTCGTAGTAATAGTAGCGGCCCGCGCGTTCGTCATAATACTGGCGCTTGCTGGGCGAGTTGGCCCCGCAGCCGCCATCCTCGCGGCAGCCCTTGATGGCGCCGGCCGTGCCGCCCAGCGCTGCGCCGACCGCGGCCCCCGTGCCCACGCCGACGTCGCCGGACACTGCGCCGATCGCCGCGCCCGCGAGCGCGCCCAGGGCCGCGCCGCCCGCCGCGTTGCGTTCCGTGTTGCCGGTGGTGGTGCAGGCCGCGGCAAGCAGGCCGGCGCCGGCGATAGCGATCCAGGTCCTGTGCATGTGAACTCTCCTTCGAGTGGTCCCTGGGCGAGGCAACGTCGGCGCCCCGACCCCGGTTCCCCCGGAACCGCGTTTCGGCCCCGCCGTTAGCTTTTGCGCGCAGACGTGCGAGGAGAGCCTATTATGTTGGGTCGAGGCCGTAACGGAGAACCAATGGTCATGGCGACGGGGCCCGAGGCCGCCGATCTGCAGGCCGCGTACGAGCGGGGCCGAAAGGACGAACGCGCCAGCCGCCGCCGTCATCCGCTGATGATGACGCTGCTGTTCGCCGCCGCGGCGGTGGGACTTGTGGTCCTGGGCGTCGCCGCCCGCGAGGGCTCTTTCGCGCGCGGCGGGGGCGTGGTCGACCACAACCTGTCCGTGGCCGCGGACCGCGCCGAGCCGGCGGTGCGCGGGGCCGCCGCCGACGCGAACCAGGCGCTCAAGGACGCGGGTCAGTCCGTCAAGGACAAGACCGCCGACGCCGTGAAGTGAACCTGCCTGGGGGGGTGAGCCGCATAGAGGCGGTGGTCAACACCGCGTCCGGAAGCGTCGGCCCCGATGCGCCGGCGAAGATGGAAGCGTTTCTCGCCGAGACGGGGGCGAGCTTCCGGGTGACCGCGCCGGCGCCAGACCAGATCCTGCAGGCGCTGACCAGCGCCGTGGACGCCGGCCCGGATCTGCTGGTGATCCTGGCGGGTGACGGCACCGCCCGGGCGGCCGCGGAACTGTGCGGCCCGAAGGGGCCGGTGGTGGCGCCCCTGCCGGGCGGCACCATGAACATGCTTCCGCATGCGGTGTACGGCGAAGTGGCCTGGCCGGACGCTCTCCGGGGCGCCCTGACGGAGGGGCGGGAGCGCATGGTGGGCGGGGGCGAGGTCGGCGGCCACACGTTCCTGGTGGCGGCCATTCTCGGCGCGCCGGCCCTGTGGGCGCCGGCGCGGGAGGCGGCCCGGTTCGGCAAGCCCGGCCTGGCGATACGGCGTGCGCAGCGGGCCATCCGCCGCGCCTTCACCGGTCGGCTGCGCTACAGCATCGACGGCGGCGCGCGGGAAAAGGCCGAGGCCATGGTCTTCATATGCCCGATCGCCTCGCGCGCCATGCCGGACGAGGCGCAGGCGCTGGAGGCGGCGGCGCTCAATGTCACGGGCGCCGGCGAGGCGCTTCGGCTGGGCCTGACCGCGATCCTCGGCGACTGGCGCGACGATCCGGCGGTCGAGATCGAGCGCTGCGAGCTTGCGCGGGTCTGGTCGGCCGGCGGCATCCCGGCGCTGCTGGACGGCGAGACGGTGCGGCTGGCTTCGCTGGCGGAGGTGCGCTTCCGGCCCGACGTGGTGCGCGTCCTCGCCCCGCCGAAGGCTAGGCATCCATGACCGTGCGCATCGCGCACCTCTCCGACATCCATTTCGGCGGCGAGAACCAAGCTGCGCTCGAGGCGGTGACACGGCGGCTGCACGAGGAGGCCTTCGACCTGACCGTGGTCAGCGGCGACCTCACCCGCTGGGCCGAGGCGGACGAGTTCGAGGCCGCCGCAGCCTGGCTCTCCGGCCTGCCGGGAGCGAAACTGGTGGCGCCGGGCAACCACGACGCCCCGTACAAGGCCTGGGCGCAGCGGCTGTTCGTCCCCTTCCGCCGGTTCGAGCGGCGGATCGGGCCGGCGTCGGTGCAGACCCACCTGGGCGAGGGCGTGGCGGTCTACGGGCTCAACACCGCCCGCGGGGCCCAGCCGCGGCTCAATTGGTCGAAAGGCCAGATCTCGACGCGCCAGTCCGCCGCCGCGGCCCGCTGGATGGCCGTCGCCGCGCCGGCGCAGGCCCTGCGGGTGGTCGTCTGCCACCATCCGCTGGTGGAGGTGACCGGCGGGCCGATGACCGGGCGGGTGTGGGGCGGCGCTTCGGCGGCGCAGGCGCTCGCCGAGGCGGGCGTCGACCTGATCCTGTCCGGGCATATCCACGCCCCCTCCGCCCATCCCCTGCCTTATGCGGACCAGCACACCTATGCGGTGGTGGCGGGCACCCTGTCGCAGCGCGAGCGGGGCGTGCCGGCCGGCTTCAACCTGGTGGAGGCCGACGAGGCTGTGGTCCGGGTCACGGCCCTGGGATGGTCCGGCTCGCATTTCGAGCCGCAACGGACATGGTCGCTGGATCGGCGTCGAAGCGACGCGGGCGTCACCGGGCCCGGCCGCGCACCACGTGCATGACCATCGAGACCACGAACAGGATCAGGAACACGTAGAACAGGATCTTGGCCACCCCCATGGCTGCGCCCGCGACGGAGGTGAAGCCGAGGACGGCCGCGATCAGCGCGACCACCAGGAAGGTCAGGGACCATCCGAGCATTGCGTTCCTCCCGAGCGGCGGGAGCGGACGATCCGGCCAGCGCGGCTCTGCGATGGGAACGCCGGTTCGGGGGAGCCGTTCCGGCGGCTATTTCCGGGGTGCGGCCTTGCCGGCCATGAAGGCGGTGAGCGCTGTGGTGGCGATCTTGGGATTGCGCACCAGGATGAAGCCCACCAGCGCGGCCGCGCCGAGCGCGATGATCGGCTTGTCGCGCGCGAAGTCCATCGCCCGCGCCGTCACGCTGGCCTCGTCACGCTTGGCGCCGGGCGGGCGGGCCATCAGCGCCAGGGTCAAGGCGCCCAGGGCGACGAGCAGGGCGGCCAGTCCCGCCACCGCCGCGGCGGCGCCCGACGGGCCCAGGACGTCGCGCAGCAAGGCGTACACAGCAAAGGCCGCCGCGACCACGGCGACCCCTGCAGCGGCGGCGACCGCGAAGGCCGCCGCCAGGCCGAGTACGAGTTTTCTGACGATCAACGGTTACGGCCGGCCGCGAGCAGCAGGCCGATCAGGACGCCCACGCCGATGGCGGCGCCGGTGGCCGCCAGCGGCCGTTCCTTCACCCGCTCCACGACATAGCGGGACGCTTCGTCGAGGTGCTGGCCGGCGGTGTCGGCGTAGGCGCGGCTCTGGGCGCGGAGCTGTTCCATGCCCTCCTGCACCACGCCCTCGAATTTCTTCGCGGCTTCGGCGAAGCTGCGTTGGGCCTCAGCCGTCAATTTGGCGGCCGCGTCGGTCGCGGCGCGGGCGGCGGACTTGGTCTCGTCGGCGACGTAGTCAACGGACATGGCGGATCTCCAGGCGATAGGTCGCCCCGGTTGAGGGCTGGGAAACGAAACCGTGAACGTGGGACAATAGGACCGGTTCCGGCGTCGCGCAAAGGCGGACAACTGCGCAGCGAAGCGAAAACGTGGATATCCCACTTACACTTCCTGTCGCTTAACGGCCTCGGGCGACCTATGGTCAAGCAATGACCAAGGACGCCGAGCGCCGCGGGCGGGATCGGGAGAGGCTGAGCCTCGCGCTCCAGGCCGCGGGCCTGGGCGAGTTCGAGTGGAACCTCGCCGACGACCTCATCACCATCAGCCCGCTGGCGGGACGGATCCTGGGCCTGCCGCCCGGGGAGGCGTCGGCGCGCGCGGGCGCCCTGATGGAATCGGCCGTACATCCCGACGACCTCGAAGCGGCGCGGCAGGCCGGGAGCGCCCACTTCGCCCAAGGCGACCACTACGAGGTCGAGGGGCGCGGGGCGCTCGCGCCGGACGGCCGCACGACCTGGATCCGCGTCGCGGGCCAGCGGGTGCGCGATGCGGCGGGCGAGGCTGTGGCGATCGTCGGCGTCGTCGAGGACATCACCCAGCGCAAGCAAGAGGAGGAGCAGCGCCGCACCCTGATGTCCGAGCTGGACCACCGGGTGAAGAACGTCCTGGCCACCGTCCAGGCCCTGGCCGCCCAGACCGCCAAGCGCACCACATCCCTCGACAACTTCCTGCAGACCTTCTCCGGGCGGCTGAAGTCCATGGCCTCGGCCAACGAGCTGCTCACCGCCGCCCGTTGGCGCGGCGCCTCGATCGACCACTTGGCGGCGGCGGAGCTGGGGGCGCTGGCGCCCGGCCAGACCCGCTGGGAGGGCCCGGAACTGTTCCTGACGCCGCGTGCGGCCAACGCCCTGTCGCTGGCCCTGCACGAGCTCGCCACCAACGCCATGAAGTACGGCGCGCTGACGACCGACGTCGGCCGCGTCGAGGTGCGCTGGAGCCAGCTGACGGGCGGCGGCTTCGAGCTCACCTGGATCGAGAGCGGCGGGCCGTCGGTGCCGCAGCCGGCCCACCAGGGCTTCGGCTCCACCCTGCTGGGCCAGGTGACGGGCCGCGAGCTGAACGGCGAGACGCAGGTGGAGTACCGGCCTTCGGGCGTGCGGGCGCGGCTGCGCGCCGGGCCGGCGGCGGTGGTGGAGCGGCCGGAGACCGTGCCGGAGGCGCCCGCGCCCCGCATCGTCGAGACCATCAGCGCCGCCAGCGGCTCGGTGGACCTGAAGGGCGCGCGGGTGCTGATCGTGGAGGACGCGGTGCTGCTGGCGCTGGAGCTGGAGACCGGGCTGTCCGAGGCCGGCGCCCAGGTGATCGGCCCGGCCTACGAACTGGAGGAGGCGATGGCGCTGCTCGATCAGAAGATCGACGCGGCGGTGCTGGACGCCAACCTGAACGGCCGCTCGGTGATTCCGGTGGCGCAGGTGCTGGCCGACCGCGGCGTGCCCTTCGTCTTCGCCACCGGCTATGGCGAGGCCGGCGGCGCCCCCATGGGCTTCGACGCCCCGATCATCCGCAAGCCCTACGACGTCACCCAGGTGGCCGCCGCAGTGGCGGAGCTGCTGCGGGTGGCGTAGGCGCTCGCCTCGCATCAAGGTGAGCCGCGCCGGGGAGCAAGAGCCATGCAGGATCTGAAGGACAAGGTCGCCGTCGTCACCGGCGGCGCCAGCGGCATCGGCCGGGGGACGGCGCTGGCGCTGGCGCGCCGGGGCGTGCACATCGCCATCGCGGACCTGCATGAGGAACGGGGCGCGCAGACCGCGCGCGACGCGGAATCGCTCGGCGTCCGCGCGATCTTCCAACGGTGCGACGTGAGCCGTGACGAGGATGTGGGCCGGCTGCGCCAGGCCGCGCTGGACGGCTTCGGCCGGGTCGACATCCTGATGAACAACGTCGGCGTCCTGCCGGTCGGCGCTTTCGACGAGGTGGGCATGGCCGCGTGGGAGCGCTGCTTCCAGGTGAACCTGTTCTCGTACGTCCGGTGCACACAGGCTTTCCTGCCCGACCTTTCGGCGCAGGCCGAAGGGCACATCGTCAACACCGCCTCGATGGCGGGGCTGCTGGCCTATGACCCCAAGTCGCTCGCCTACGGCGCGAGCAAGGCTGCGGTGATCAGCCTGTCGGAAGGTCTCGTGCTGTCGCTGCGGTCCCGCAACATCGGTGTCACCTGCCTCTGCCCCGGCGGCGTGGCGACGAACATCCGCGATCACATGTCGGCGCATGGCGACACGACGTTCCTGGGCGAATACTGCGTCCGGCACGTGAAGTCGCGTCAGCCGGACGAGGTCGGCGAGATGGTCGTGGGGGCGATCCGCGAGAACCGCTTCCTGCTGCACACCGACGACAGCGTGCAGGACATCCTGGTGAGGCGCGCTCAGGATCCCGAGGGGTTCCTGAAGGAAATGGGCGACTTCATCGAGAGCCTGGCGTGATCGCCGGGGCCGCCTACACCACCCCCTTCGCCCGGAGCTGGGCGATGCGGTCGGGGGAATAGCCCGCCACCGCCTGCAGCACTTCGTCGGTGTGCTGGCCCAGGGTCGGGCCCGGCCATCGGACGCGGCCGGGGTTGGCGGACAACTTCGGGAAGACGTTCTGCATTCTGATCGGGCCGAACACCGGGTGGTCGGTGGTGACGATGGATTCGCGGGCCAGGTACTGCGGGTCTTCCAGCATGTCGGGGGCGCGGTAGATGCGGCCGCAGGGGACGCCCTCGGCCTCCAGCCGGGCCAGCAGGTCGGGCAGCTTCCAGCCGGAGGTCCAGCCTGCGACGAGGCCGTCCAACTCCAGCTGGTTTCGGCCGCGGGCGGCGTGGTCGACGAACTTGGGGTCGGTCTTCAGTTCCGGGCGGCCCATGACCGCGCACAGCCGAGCGAAGACGTTGTCGCCATTGCCGCCGATCAGGATCATCTCGCCGTCGGCGCAAGGGTAGGCGCTGGAGGGGGCGATCCCGGGCAGGATCGCGCCGGAACGCTCGCGCACATAGCCGGTGAGGCCGTATTCGGTGACCAGGTTCTCCATCACCGCCAGCACGCTCTCGTACAGGGCCGCGTCGACCACCTGGCCGCGGCCGGTGCGCTCGCGCGCGTGCAGCGCCATCATCACCCCCAGCGCCGCATGCATCGCCGCCAGGCTGTCGCCGATGGAGATGCCGGCCCGGGCCGGCGCCCGGTCGGGCTCGCCGGTCACGTAGCGCAGGCCGCCCATGGCTTCGCCGATCAGGCCGTAGCCCGCCTTGTGCGCCCAGGGGCCGGTCTGGCCGTAGCCGGTGACGCGGGCCATCACCAGGCGCGGGTTGTCCCGGGACAGCGCCTCATAGCCCAGGCCCCACTTCTCCAGCCCGCCGACGCGGAAGTTCTCCACCACCACGTCGGCCTTGGCGATCAGGGCGCGGGCCAGGTCCTGGCCTTCCGGCGTGCGCAGGTCGACGCCCACCGACTTCTTGTTGCGGCCGATCACCGGCCACCAGGGCGAGAGGCCCTCGGGCAGGCTGCGGCCCCACTGGCGCATGGGATCGCCGCTCCTCGGGTCCTCCAGCTTGATCACCTCGGCCCCGAAGTCGCCCAGGATCTGGCCGCAGAACGGGCCGGCGATCAGGGTTCCCATCTCGATGACCCGCAGGCCGGCGAGCGGCCCCTCGGCGTCGGTCCCAACCATGGCGTCCCTCCCGAAATTGGCGCGGAACAGATCACACGCGCGTGAGTTCCGCCTCCACCGAACGGGTTTGGAGCCGTGGCCCGCCCGGTTTGTCAATGCTTGAGGAGACTACCATGCACCGCCAGTTCCTGACCGTCGGAGCCGCCGTCGCCGCCCTGGCCGTGAGCGCCTGCAACAAGCCCGCCGAAACCAAGGGCGCGGCGACCCCTGCCGAACAGGCTGCGACGCCCGACGCCAATCCGGCCGCCACCATCCCCACCCCGTCCAATGAGGCCAAGGCGCCCGACTTCGTCGCCAAGGCCGCCGCCAGCGACATGTTCGAGATCGAGGCGGCGCGGGTCGCCCGCAAGCGAGGCGCGGCCCCCGACGTCAAGCGGTTCGCGAGCGACATGCTCGACGCCCACAACCGCTCGACCGCGGCGCTCAAGAAGGCCATCGCCGACTCCGGAGCCGCGATCACCCCGCCGGCCGTCCTGCCCGACGCCCTGCAGGGCAAGCTGGACGACCTGAACAAGGCCGACGCCAAGGATTTCGACAAGACCTACATGGAGGGCCAAGTGGACGCCCACCAGGCCGCGCTCGACCTGATGCAGCGCTACGCCCAGGACGGCGACGTGCCCCAGATCAAGGCCTTCGCCGCCGCGACCGCGCCGGTGGTGCAGAAGCACCTCGACATGGCGCGCCAGATCCGCGACGCCGTGAAATAAGCGCGAACGGGGACGGCGCAGGGGCATTGTTCCGGGCGGCGCGCGGGCGTACGCCTCGCCCATGACCGCCTATGTCCTGACCCCGCCCGCCGTCCCCGCCGTGCCCGTTGAGGGCGAGGCCGGGCTGTTCCCGGTTCGCCGCATCCTCTGCGTGGGCCGCAACTACGCCGCCCACCGGCGCGAGATGGGCGGCGACGACCGCGACCCGCCGTTCTTCTTCGCCAAGCCGGCCGACGCCGTCGCACCGCCGGGCGCAGCCGTTCCCTATCCGCCGGCGACGCAGAACCTGCACCACGAGATGGAGCTGGTGGTGGCGCTGGGCGCGGGGGCCGCGAACGTCACGCCGGAGCAGGCGCTCTCGCTGGTCTTCGGCTATGCGGCCGGCGTCGACCTGACCCGGCGCGACCTGCAGAACGCCGCCAAGGACAAGGGCCAGCCCTGGGAATCGTCCAAGGGCTTCGACGCCTCGGCGCCGATCTCGGCGATCCGGCGCTGGAGCGGGCCGGCGCCGCAGGGCCGCATCCGCCTGTCGGTCAACGGCGCCGTGCGGCAGGACGCCGTGGTCGCCGACATGATCTGGTCGGTGCCCGAGATCATCGCCGAGGCCTCCAGGCTGTGGACCCTGGCGGCGGGCGACCTGATCTACACCGGCACGCCCGAGGGCGTCGGCCCGCTGGTCCCCGGCGACCGTGTCGAGGGCGATATCGAGGGCGTCGGGGCCCTGGCCTTCACCGTGGGCGCGCGATGAGCTTCGTCCTGCACAGCTATTGGCGGGCCACGGCGCCTTACCGGGTGCGCATCGGGCTGCAGTTGAAGGGGCTCGGCTACGAGACCGTGGGGGTGAACCTGCTGGAGGGGGCGCAGCACAAGCCGGCCTACCGGGCGGTCAATCCGCAGCGCCTGACGCCGGCGCTGGATATCGGCGGGACGGTTCTGACCCAGAGCCTGGCGATCCTGGAGTGGCTGGACGAGACCCACCCCGAGCCGCCGCTGCTGCCGTCCGACCCGCTCGGCCGGGCGCAGGTGCGGGCGATGGCCGGGATCATCGCCTGTGACATCCATCCGCTGAACAATCAGCGGGTCAGCCGGGCGCTGGAGGCGATCGGGGTCGACGAGGACGACCGGCAGAAGTGGGCGAAGCGCTGGATCACCGACGGGTTCGCGGTGCTGGAGACGATGATCGCCCAGCATGGGGCGGGCTTCTGCCACGGGGCCGCGCCGACGCTGGCCGACTGCTGCCTGATTCCGCAGGTCTATTCCGCCCGGCGCTTCAAGGTGGACGTGACGGCCTATCCGAAAATCCGCGCGGTGGCCGACCGGGCCGCGGACCACCCCGCCTTCATCGCGGCGCAACCGGACCTGCAGCCGGACGCGCCGAAGTAGCCGCTTCGCGCCTCAGCCCTTGACCCGCACCTTCGCCTGGGCGCGGCGGCCGTCGGCGTCGACCACGGTGAGGCGGTAGAAGCCGGGGGAGGCGGGACGCCAGACGACCCGCCCGCTGACCGGGTCGGGGGCGAGCGGCGCGCCGGCCACATACCAGTTCAGCGCCTCGCCGCCGGCGGCCAGCACCAGACCGCGGGACTTCGGCCCGAAGGCCTCCACCTGCACGGTGGAGCCGTCCGGCGGGAAGATCAGCCGCGGGCCGTCGGAGACCTGCTGCAGGCGAGCCAGCGCCGGCGGCGCGGACTTGGGCGCAATCGGCCGCGGCGCGGCGGGCGGGGCGTCCAGCAGGTCGGCCACGTCGAACAGCATCGGCAGGGCGGCGTCGCGCCCGGTCAGGCCGCCGCGGGCGCCGCCGTCGGCGCGGCCGGTCCAGGCCACCACCACGTAGCGGCCGACCACGCCCGCGGCCACCGCGTCGCGGAAGCCGTAGGAGGTGCCGGTCTTGAAGGCCATCACCGGCCGGCCCCGCACCAGGGACGCCGCCGTGACTCCTGCCGGCGGCGGGGTCTCGCGCAGGATGTCCATCACCTGCCCGGCCGCCTCGGCCCGCACCAGCCGGCGGCCGCGCGCATGGCGGCGCTGGGCGGCCTCGGTTTCCGTCCAGGCCAGCGGTTTGGCCAGGCCCCCGTCGCCGAGCGCGGCGTAGAGGACGGCCAGGTCCCGCAGGCTGATCCCGACGCCTCCCAGGGCGATGGCCAGGCCCGGCTCGCGGCTCTTCGACCGCGGGCGGACCAGGTCGACGCCCACGGCCGACAGCCGCTGCTCGAACGCCGCGGGGCCGATCTTCTCCAGGGTCTCCACGGCGGGCACGTTCAGGGAGTGGGTCAGGGCCTCGCGGGCGGTGACCTTGTCGTGGAAGACGCGGTCGAAGTTCTCCGGCTGGTAGTCGGCGAAACGGGTGGGCGCGTCGCGGATCTCGGTGTCGGGCGCGGCCAGGCCCTCGTCGAAGGCGAGCGCATAGATGAACGGCTTCAGGGCCGAGCCGGGGGACCGCTCGGCCAGGGTCATGTCCATCCAGCCGCCCGGCCGGTCGAGGCCGCCGGAGGCCACGGCGGCGCGCACCGCCCGTCCGTCGAGCTCCACCACCAGGATGGCCGCGGTCGCCGAGGGCCCCTGGGCGCGGGCGACGGCGCGGGCCAGGGGCTCGACACGGGCCTGCAGGTTGGCGTCGATCGTCGAGACCACGGAGGCCTGGGAGGCGGGCGCGGCGCGGGCGAGTTCGCCGGCCACGTGCCAGGCCAGGGCCGGGAAGGGCGCGCGGCCGGGCAGGGGCTCGGCCTCGGCCTCCGCGGCCGCGGGCTCGGCGATCGCGCCGGCGCGGATCAGCTTGGCGAGCACCGCGCGGCGGGCGGCCCGGGCCGCCTCCGGCCGCCGGTCCGGCCGGCGCGCCTCCGGCGACTGCGGCAGGGCGATCAGCAGGGCCTGTTCGCCGTCGGTGAGGGTCTCCGGCTCGTGGCCGAAGTAGGAGAGGCTGGCGGCGCGCACCCCCTCCAGGTTGCCGCCATAGGGGGCCAGGGTGAGGTAGAGCGCCAGCAGGTCGCGCTTGGAGTAGCGCGCCTCCAGCTGCACGGCCCGGATCATCTCGATCAGCTTGGCGGTGAGCGTGCGCGGCCGCGGCTCCAGCAGGCGGGCGGCCTGCATGCTGAGGGTGGAGGCGCCCGAGACCACGCGGCCATGGACGATCGCCGAGCCGGCCGCCCGGGCCACGGCGGCGGGATCGACGCCGGGGTGAATCCAGAAGCGGGCGTCCTCCACCGCGACCACACGGCGCTGGAAACGGAGGTCGGTGCGCGCCAGGTCGGCGCGGATGCGCCAGCGGCCGTTCTCCACCGGCAGGGCGCGCAGCCAGGCGCCGCGCCGGTCCAGCGCGACGGGAGAGGAGCGTTGGGCGCGGGACAGGTCCGGTGGGAAGAGGGCGTCCAGGACGGTGACGGCGGTCTCGGCGCCGAGGAAGGCCATGAGGGCGAGGGTGAGGGCGCGAACCTTTCTTTCCCTCCCCTTGATGGGGAGGGACGAGCCGGCGCCAGCCGGCGAGGGGTGGCGAACTGCTGAGCCGCCGGTCGCCCCACCCGTCCGCCGCTTCGCGGCGTCCACCCTCCCCATGAAGGGGAGGGATGGAAAACGCCGTCCCATCACCCGCCCGGCGCGATGGCCGTGCGGCCGGCGACCGTGCGGGCGTTGAGCGTCGGGCGGTACATGTCGCGGGCCTGGACGCCCGGCAGCAGGTAGTCGCCGGGGGTCACCGCGCGGGCTACATAGGCGAAGGCGAAGCTCTCCTTGCCCGGCAGGTCCATGGCCGCGATGTAGCGGTCGTCGCGGCTTTCCTGCACGTCGGCCTCCGACAGCTTGCCCAGGAACTTGAACGGTCCGCTCTGCGCGTCGTCGGCGCCCAGCACGGTCTCGATCTCGAAGCCGGCGGGCAGGGGATCGTCGACCACCAGGGCGGTCGCCCGCGCCTGGCTGGAGCGGCCGCTGATCAGCACGATCACCCGGTCGCCCTGGCGCAGGGCCCCGGGGTCGACCTGGCCGCCGGTGAAGCTGAGCAGCTGCTTGGACACCGAGACGCCGTTGGCCTCCGCCGGGGGCGCGGCGATCGGCGTGCCGGTGACCGTGACCGTGCGCCAGAGCGCGCCGCTCCCGGAATTGACGAACCGCGCGTCGGCCAGCCGGCCCACCGCCCAGCGCGGGGCCCCGCCCGCGCCGCTCATGGGGATCGCCCCCTTGGCGTCGATGCGGATCTGGCCGGCGGCCTGGAACATGTAGTGCGCCGCCTGCATCAGCCGCGCCGCCTCCTGGGTGTTGAGCGCGTCCGGATCCTTGACCGCATTCTCCAGGCGCTTCTGCAGGTCGCGGGCGAGGTCGGCCTCTCCCGCCTCGTAGGCCAGCGCGATCAGGGCCGCCAGGTCGCGCAGCGGGCTCTGGTACCAGTCGCTCTCCTCCCGATAGCCCAGCGCGCGGCTCGCCTGGCGCAGGGCCGAGCGGGCCCGGGCGTGGTCGCCCATCATGGCGAGGCCTGCGCCCACCTGGGCCATGGCGACCGGCGATTGCTCGGTCTTCATCTGGATGTCGTGCCACCAGCGCAGCCGGGCGAGGTCGCCGCGGCCGGCCTTGGCCATCACATAGAGGGCGTAGGCCGAGGCCCGGCTGCGCATGGCCTTGGTGGCCTTCTGGCTGGCCTCCTTCGAGCCGGCCCACCACTCCGGATATTCCGTGCGGTAGGAGACCGAAGCCCAGCCCTCGGGGCGCGACAGCTGGCGCATGGCGGCCAGCGCCTTGTCCACCGCCGCCTGCGGCACCGGCGCGCCGGCCTTCTGGGCCTCGATCAGGAAGTCGGTGGCGTAGGCGCCCAGCCAGGCGTCCGCCTCGCCGTCGCCCACCCGCCAGAGCCCGAAGGCGCCGTCGAGCGTCTGGCGGTCCAGCAGCTTGCTCACCGCCGCGTTCAGGCCGGGCGTGGTCCGCGGGGCCTTGGGATTGGTGGAGACCTCCGGCGCGTAGAGCAGGGGATAGGCGCCGGAGACGAGCTGCTCGGTGCAGCCGTAGGGATAGCGGCTGAGGCTGTCGGCCAGGGGCGCGGGGTCGAAGCCGCGGAATGGCGAGTAGCTGACCTGCAGGCCCACGTCACCCGCCGCAAGGCCGGCCAGCAGCGACGCCGGCGGCGTGAACGTCTCGCCCGGCTTCTGCAGCACGACGGTGGTGCGGGTGATCGCGCTCCAGCCGAGCCGCGTTTGCAGCGGATAATCGCGGCCGGTGGTGAAGCCGGGGCCGGTGACCTTGAAGCCCACCTGGCTGATGCCGGCGCGGGTAGGCGCGTCGAAGGGGATTCGCTCGGCGATCCGCTGGCCAAGCGCCAGCTGGAAGGCCTTGCGGAACGTCGCGATCACCCCGCCCTTGGACGACAGCTCGGCCACATACTCACCGACCTTGCCCTCCAGGTTGTGCAACTCCAGCGTGGCGAACGCGTGGTCGCCGGGAGCCAGGAAGCGGGGCAGGTTCAGGTCCGCCACCACCGGCTCGCGCACCGTCAGCGGCTTGGAGGCGCCCCCGACCGCGTCGTCGGTCCAGGCCACCGCCATCAGCCGCAGCTCGCCGTTGAAATCGGGCGCCGGTAGTTTGATCGTCACCTTGCCGCCGGGGCCGGTCTCCACGACGCCGGACCACAGGGCGACGGTGCGGATCGGCGTCACCGACAGCCCCTCGCCGCCGACCTCGTCGGCCCCGAAGTTGACGTTGGCCGGCGCTCCCAGATTGGGGTCGAGCAGGCGGCCGTAGTCGTCGCGGTAGTCGAGGGTCAGCGCCCGCTTGCCGAAATACCAGGCCACCGGATCGGGCGAGCTGAACTTGGTCAGGCGTAATATGCCCTCGTCCACCGCCGCCAGCGTCACGTGTGCGCGGCCGCCGAAGCCGGCGCCCTTGATGGTCAAGGGCACCTCCAGCACCGCCTTGGAGTCCACCTTCGCGGGCGTGCCGATGTCCACGGCCAGCCGGCGGTTCTTGGGATCGAGCGGGACATAGACCAGGCCCAGCGCCCGGCGGGGCTTGGGCGAGGCGACGGGATCGCGCGGCTGGATCACCGAGACCAGCACATAGGCGCCGCCGCCCCAGGCGGCGTTGGTCTTCAGCCGCACGGTGGTCCCGTTCGGCCCGACGCTGACGGTCTTGAAGTCGATCAGGCGATCGGTGGCCACCGCGATCTGCGCCTCGCCGGCGTAGGGCGGCTTCAGGGTGATCTCGACGGTGTCGCCCTGGGCGTAGGCCTTGGGTCCGGCGCTGACCCGTACGAAGTCGGGCGCCTCCACGTCCTTGGCCGCAGCCCCCCAGCCGGAGGCGAAGCGGATGACGCTCCTGGCGCCTTCGGGGCCGGCGAGCTCCAGCCGATAATCGCCCCAGCCGAGTCGGCGGGCGATCCGCGACGCCTGGCCGGCGGCGACGTTCATGGTCCCCTTGGCCACGGCCACGTCGCGGCTGGTGCGCCGCCACTGCCAGCGGCCGTCCTGCTGGAACCAGTCGTAATCCCAGTTCTCGGCGATCAGGGTGTAGGCCACCCCGTTCGCGGCGATCCGCCGGCCGGCGGCGTCGGCGGCGATCACGTCGAGGTTCATGGTCGGGTCGCCGCCGCCCTTGGCGTCGCCCTGGTCGATCTTGACCCCCAGGTAGACCGGCTTGGTGCGGACCTTCAGGTTCAGGCCCTCGCGCACCGGCCGGCCGCCCGGCTCGAACACCGAGGCGGTGAAGTCGGCCTGCAGCGGCTGGGCCGTGTCGCCGGCCTCGGCGGTGGGCAGCGCGATCACCGCCCGGCCCTCGCCGTCGGTGACCGACTGGCCCAGGTCGAGGTACTTCTCGTCGAAGGCCTCGCGCTGGTCGCCCCACTGGTAGTCCTTGAACTGCGGGAAGGGGTTGGGGTCGACCTTCAGCCGCGCCTCGCCCTGCGTCTGCAGGCCGGCGCCGGCCGCGCCGTAGAGGAAGCGGGCGGACACATCGATGTTGCGGGTCTCGCCGGCGCCGATCGGGACGGATTCCTGGCCCGTGGCCGTGACCGCCAGCCGTTGCGGCGCGAAGTCCTCGACGGAGAAGGAGAGGGCGCCGGCCGAGCCCTCCAGGCCGTCGATCTCCAGGGTTGCGTTCCAGCGGCCGCGCGGGGCGGCCTTGGGCAGGACGATGTCCACCGCCACCGCGCCGTTCCCGGCCTTGTCGAACGCCAGGCGCTTGAACTCCACGCCGGAGGGCCGCCGCACCACGATGGCGCCCTTGCGGTCCTTGATCGCCTTGGCCTCGTGGTCCCGCAGCAGGGCGTTGATGTGAACCGTCTCGCCCGGCCGGTAGATGCCGCGGTCGGCGTAGAGATAGCCGTCCACCACGCTCGAGGCCGTGCGGCCGGACGTGCCGGCTTCCTTGTCCTCGGACGTGCGCCCGCCCACCCCCTGCTTGGACAGGTCCACCGGCGCGCGGTCGAGGTCCAGCACCGCGAGATCGCCCTGGGGTCCGTAGGCCATCACCATCTTGGCGTGCTCGGCGCCCTGGCCGTCCAGCAGCGGGCGGTCGAAGCGCACCCGGCCGGAGGCGTCGGACTTGGCCTCGGCCAGCGTCTCGCCGTTGCGGGCCACCAGCGCCACCCTCAGGCCCGAGAGGGTCTTGGCGGTCTGCAGCGAGCGGACCACCACGTCCAGCGCCTCAGCGCCCTGGTAGCCGGAGAGCGCCATGTCGGTGAACACCACCCAGCGGCGGGCCTGGGCCGGCGGGCGGGAATCGCCGCTGTCCTCGTCGTCCTCGGCGCCTTCGGTCTTGGCGGCGCGGCCGGAGGCGTCGATGGCCTTGATCACATAGCCGCCGGGCTTCATCTCCTTCAGCACCGCGCCCAGCGGGAAGACGGTGGTCACCCGCTCGCCGGCCTCACCCTTCACCGCCACCTCGCCCTTCCAGACCAGGCGGCCCTCGCCCTCGGCGCTGTCCTCGCCGTAGTCGGAGGGCCAGTCGCCTTCGGCGGTGGGATCGGGGGCGCTGATCGACTTGCGCACCAGGTTGCGGTCCACCACCCGCCAGACCTCGATGGCCAGGCGCGAGACGTTGGTGGTTTCGATGCCGATCCCGTCGGAATCCTCGCGCGGCAGGATCACGCCCTCGCCCACGAAGCTGACGAAGGGCGGCTTCTCGCCGAAGGTGAAGTCCACGTCGGCGTTCGCCGCCAGGGTCGCCCCGCCCTGCGCCGGCAGGCCCTTGAGCAGGGTGATGCGCCGGTCGGTGAAGCCCACGCCGGCGACGCAGAGCTCCGCGCCCTTCACGGTGACGGCGGGCGCGGTCCCGAGGTCCGGCGAGACCAGCACGAAGTCGCCATAGGACTTGGCCGGGTCCAGCGGCCGGGTGAGCTCGATGCAGGCCTGCGGCTCGGCCTTGGAGGTGTCGATGCGCGACTTCCAGACCGCGAAGCCCTCCGGTTTCACCAGCCCGCGCCGCGGCGCGCCCGCCGCCCGCGGCTTGCCGAACAGGCTCCATCCGACGCCCTGCTCGGCCGTGGCGGCCGGCGCCTTGGGGCCGAACAGGCCGCCGGCGGTCTTGGCGGTCAGGAAGCCGCCGCCGAACGCGGCGACGACCACGGCGATCGCCAGCGCCGGGCCCGTGCGGCCTGCGGCGAGGCGCGCCAGCCACGAGGGCTGGGCCGCCGGTTGCGTCGTCTCGCCAGGCGTCTCGTCGCTCGCCATCGCCCACCCCTGCTCAGCGGCGCGATGGGACGACAAACCAGCGTGAGCGTCAATCGCCGGCGCGGCTGTGGCTCAGCTTGACCGCGAAGGGCCGAGGCGCGCCCAATCCCCGGCTCGGCCGGCTGTTCCCGGCGCCCAGCAGAGGTTCGCGTGATGAAGTCCATATTGTTCGCCGCGGCGGCGGCGGTGCTGTCCGCGGCCGGGGCGGCGTCGGCCCAGCCGGCCAAGCCCAGCGCGGCGGACGCCAAGGCGTTCGTCGAGAAGGCCGAGGCGGAGCTGGCGGCCTTCAGCGAATATGCGAACCGCATCTCCTGGATGCGCGCCACCTACATCACCGACGACACCCAGTGGCTCGACGCCCGCGCCCAGGCCGAGCAGAAGACCATGGCCACCGCCTTCGCCAAACAGGCGGCGAGGTTCGATGGGGTGGCGGCCGACCCGGTCACCAGGCGCAAGCTGATGCTGCTTAAACTCTACCTGACCCTGCCGGCCCCCGACCGGCCGGGCGCGGCCGCGGAGCTGGCCACCCTCGAGTCGCGGCTGAACGCGGCCTATTCCACGGCCAAGTTCAGCTATGGCGGCAAGACGCTCACCCTCGACGACGCCGAGGACATCCTGCAGGCCTCGCGCGATCCCGCCGAGCTCAAGGCGGTGTGGGAAGGCTGGCACGGCATAGCCCCACCGATGCGCGCCGACTACGAGAAGCTGGTGGCGCTGGCCAACGAGGGGGCCCGGGGCCTGGGCCAGCCGGACGTGGGCGCGCTCTGGCGGTCCGGCTACGACATGGAGCCCGACGCCTTCGCCGCCGAGACCGACCGGCTGTGGGCGCAGGTGGCGCCCTTCTACAAGCGCCTGCACTGCTATGTGCGGGCCCGGCTGAACGCCAGGTACGGCGACGCCGTGCAGCCCAGGAGCGGCCCGATCCGCGCCGACCTGCTGGGCAACATGTGGGCGCAGCAGTGGGGCAACATCTACGACGTGGTGGCCCCGCCGACGATCAAGTCCAGCTACAAGCTCGACGACATCCTGAAGGCCCGCGGCTACGACCCGGTGAAAATGGTCAAGACCGGCGAGGGCTTCTATTCCTCCCTGGGCTTCGCGCCCCTGCCGCAGACCTTCTGGGAGCGCTCGATGCTGACCCGGCCCCGGGACCGGGAGGTGACCTGCCACGCCTCGGCCTGGGACCTGAACGACCGCGACGACATCCGCATCAAGGCCTGCCTGAAGGTGAACGCCGACGATTTCGAAACCGTCCACCACGAACTGGGGCACAACTATTATCAGCGCGCCTACGCCGACCAGCCGTTCCTGTTCAAGAGCGGCGCGAACGACGGCTTTCACGAGGCCATCGGCGACTTCGCCGGGCTCTCGGCCCTGACGCCCACCTACCTGCAGCAGATCGGGCTGCTGGACAAAGCGCCCGACGCCGAGGAGGACATCCCGTTCCTGTTGAAGATGGCGCTCGACAAGGTCGCCTTCCTGCCGTTCGGCCTCCTGATCGACAAGTGGCGCTGGCAGGTGTTCTCGGGCGAGGTGGACCCGGCCCACTACAACGAAGCCTGGTGGAAGCTGCGCACCCAGTACCAGGGGATCGCCCCGCCCGGGCCCCGGCCTGCGGACGCCTTCGATCCGGGCGCCAAGTACCACATCCCGGCCAACGTGCCCTACATGCGCTACTTCCTGGCCTTCAACTACGAGTTCCAGTTCCAGCGCGCCGCCTGCCGGCAGATCGGCTGGAAGGGGCCGCTGCACCGATGCTCGGTCTACGGCCAGAAGGCGGTGGGCGAGAAGCTGAACGCCATGCTGGCGATGGGGCAGTCGAAGCCCTGGCCCGAAGCGATGGCGGCCTTCACCGGCGAGACCCGCGGCGACGCCTCGGCGATCAACGAATATTTCCGTCCGCTCGACGCCTGGCTGGTGCGGCAAACAAAAGGCGAGCATTGCGGCTGGTGACGCCTACCAGACGTTGTGTGTTTGTTTACCGTATCTTGACCGTGTCTTGCAGCTCATTCGTTTACCCTGTCCGTCCAAAATACCCGGTGAAACTATGATTGGGGTTCGACGTGGGCGGCATTCGGATCTGGCGCGAGGGGCGTAAACGCCAGCTTGCGGAAGCCTTGCAAGCGAAGCTCATCGGCGGCGCGCGCGACGAGCGTGGGGCGGTGGCGATCATCTTCGCCTTCGCCATCATCGTCCTGGCGCCGCTGGTGCTCGGGCTGTTCGACGTCTACACCGCCAGCGAACAGCGCTCCCGGCTGCAGGACGCGCTCGACGCCGCGGCCCTCTACGCCGCGCGGTCCGACAAAAACACCGACGCCGAGATCGACGCCCTGGGCGACAAGGCGCTGCTGGCGAACCTGAAGCTCATCCGGGGCGCGACCCTCATCTCGTCGAATTTCCATCTCACCGACAACAACACCAAGATCAGCGCCTCGGCCACCATCCAGCCCATGGCGCTGGCGCCGGCCTTCTGGGCGCATCCGCCGGTGACGGTGGGCAGCGACGTGATCCGCAACTCGAAGAACCTGGAAGTGGCCCTGGTCCTCGACCTCACCGGTTCGATGGACGGATCGAAGGTGGGCGACCTCAAGGACGCTGCGAAGGAACTCGTCGGGCTGGTCGTGAAGGATTCGGCCGGACAGGCGCCATACTATTCGCGCGTCGCTCTGGTGCCCTGGGCGGCGGCGGTGAACGTCGGCACGACGGCGCAGGCGGCGCAGGCCCGCGGCCCCGTGAACGACACCAAGACGATCACGGCCATCTCCGATTGGAAGACCGGCACGGCGGCCAACGTCTCGGGCGTGACGAAAGCCAGCCAGGCTGTCGTGACGACGGCGGCCAGTCATGGGTTCACCGACGGCCAAAGCGTGATGCTCACCGGCGTCACCGGCATGACTGAGGTCAACGGCGTCCCCTACAAGGTGGCCAATGTCACCTCTACGACATTCAAGCTCAAGAAGATGGACGGTACGTACGTCAACAGCTCAAGCTACGGAACCTATACGACGTCTTCAGGTGACAAGGCCACCAAATGTGCGCGGACCGATTGTTCCCTGAGGTTCACGGTAAACAACCACGGATACTCGGCCGGTTGGTATGTCTGGATGGAAAGCGTGGCCCCGAATACGAATCTGGGCTCGTTCATAAACAACAAGTATCTCACCGTGAGCAATGTGGCCGACGCGAATAATTTTGACGTGGTCGTCGGCGCGACATCGGCGGCCTATACGTCCGGCGGAAAGTCCACGTGCATGGAATACGGATGCAAGTTCATCCGGTTCATCAACTCGTCGAGCGCCGTCAGGGTATACCAGGCTTCCACCTGTGTGACTGAACGCACGGGGAGCGACATCGACACGGATGCTGCTCCGAGCACAAAGGCCCTTGGGTTCTACTACCCGGCGATCGACTATAGCACGCCGTCGAATCCGATGGCCTATTCGCCGAACTACGACAACCCGTGCCTCACCAACGCGGTGGTCCCGCTCTCTGACGACAAGACGGCCCTGGAAGGCAAGATCGACCTTATGGCGGTGAGCGACCACACCCAGGGCACCACGGGCGGCCAGGTCGGCACGGCCTGGGGATGGTACATGTTGTCCCCAAACTTCTCTTACATGTTCCCCGCCAGCGGCCACACCTATACCGCGGCGTCGTATGCCCAGACCGATACGCTGAAGGTCGTGGTGCTGATGACCGACGGCGCGCTCAATACGGCCTACTGCAAAGGCGTGGTTTCAGATGACTCGACGCCGCAATACCCGTCGATGAGGACCGACCACATCAATTGCAACGCCACCAACGGTGACACCTTCACCCAGGCGAAGAACCTCTGCACCAAGATGAAGGCGGCCAAGGTGGTCATCTATACGGTGGGCTTCGATCTCGCGGGCGACACCACCGCGCAGGACCTCATGGACCATTGCGCCACCGACGCGTCGCACAAGTTCCTGCCCGCCGACGGGACCGAGCTGAAGGACGCATTCCGCGCCATCGGCGCCGACATCAACAACCTGAGAGTGTCCCGCTAGCGGGGCGCCGCCTCTCTCTCCGTAGAGAGGCGGCTCAGAGCAGCTTGATCTCGCGCAGGCGTTCCTGGAGGAAGCCGTCGGCGGTGATCGGGGTCGGATAGCGGTCCGGGTGGGCCGCGTCGACGCAGGACGGCAGGGTGCGGATCTCGTAGTCCGGGTTGAAATGCAGGAAGAACGGCGTCGAATAGCGTGACGCCCCACGGCGCTCCGGCGCCGGGTTGACTACCCGGTGGCTGGTGGACGGCAGGCGGTGGTTGGTCAGCCGCTGCAGCATGTCGCCGATGTTGCAGACCAGCGACCCGGGCGGCGGGTTGATCGGCAGCCAGCGGCCGTCGTTGTCCTTGACCTCCAGCCCCGCCTCCTCGGCGCCTAGCAACAGCGTGATGACGTTGATGTCCTCGTGGGCGGCGGCGCGGATGTGCGCCCCGCCGAAGTCCGCTGGCGGATAGTGCAGGAGGCGCAGGATCGAGTTGCCGGCGTCGACGGTGGGCTCGAAGAACTGCCGGTCCAGCCCCAGGTACCTGGCGATGGCCTGCAGGAGCTGGCCGCCAAGGTCGTCCAGCGCCCGGTAGAGCCAGCCCACCTCGTCGCGAAAGGCCGCGATCTCGTCGGGCCAGACGTTGGGGGGCATCATCCCGGCGTAGCGGTGGCCGGGCGGAAGCTCGCGGCCCACGTGCCAGAACTCCTTCAGGTCGTGGTGGCCGGCGCCCTTGGCGGTCTCGACGCCGAACGGCGTGTAGCCGCGCTGGCCGCCCTGGCCGACGACATAGCGGCGCTTCACCGCCTCCGGCAGGGCGAAGAAGGCCTTGGCGGCGGCCAGGGCGGCGTCGATCCGCGCCTGCGGCAGGTCGTAGTCCGTCACCACCGCGAACCCGTAGCGCGCGAAGGAGCCGCCCAGGTCGCGGGCGAAGCCGTCGAAGTCCCGCGACAGGGCCTGGAATGAGACGGGGACGATGGCGCCCGGCGGTGCTTGGCTCATGCGCAAGCCTACACCGCCGCCCGCAGCCGCTCCAGCGGGCGTCGGCCCGTGTTGCGCTGCGACAGGTTTTGCCCCCAGATGGGCGCACGGATCGCCGGGCCGATCGCGCCGCGCCCGGGCGTCCGCCGCCAGCAGACCCGAAGGACGACGGATGGCGGCCGAAGCCGTGGGCATGAACCTTGGGCACGCGGTCGCGCTGCTGGCGGCTGGCGTGGTCGCCGTGCCGCTGTTTCGCAAACTGGGCCTGGGCTCGGTGATCGGTTACCTGGCCGCGGGGCTGGTCATCGGCCCGTTCGGCCTGCGCCTGTTCTCCGACGCCGAGGCCATCCTCCATGTGGCCGAACTCGGCGTCGTCATGTTCCTGTTCCTCATCGGCCTGGAGACCCGGCCGGCCAAGCTGTGGCTGCTGCGCAAGCAAATCTTCGGCCTTGGCGCGGCCCAGGTCCTGATCGGCTGGAGCCTGCTCTCGGGCCTGGCGCTGGCTTTCGGCCTGCCGGCGCAAGCCGCACTCATAGGCGCCGGCGGCTTCGTGCTCTCCTCCACCGCGGTCATCATGAAGGGGCTCGACGAGCGCGGCGAGACCGCCAGTCCAGCGGGGCAGAGGGTGGTCTCGATCCTGCTGATGGAGGATCTGACCGTCGTCCCGCTGCTGGCTATCGTGGCGGCGATGGCGACCTTCAACGGCGGCGAGGCGTCCGGTGCGAGGCCGCCCTTGCTGGCTGGGCTTATCGGCGTCGGCAGCCTGGCTGTGGTGATCGGCGCGGGCCGTTGGCTGCTTAATCCGTTCTTCCGTGTCCTGGCCCGCTCCGGCGCTCGGGAGATCATGACCGCCGCAGCTCTGCTGGTCGTTCTGGGCGCGGCGCTGTTCGTACAGTGGGGCGGCTTCTCCATGGCCATGGGCGCGTTCCTGGCTGGGGTGCTGCTGTCGGAATCCGCCTTCCGCCACCAGCTCGAGGCCGACATCGAGCCGTTCCGCGGCATCCTGCTCGGCCTGTTCTTCCTCGGCGTCGGCATGTCGCTCGACCTGGCGGTGGTGGCCGAGGCTTGGCGGCTGATCACAGGCCTGCTGGCGGCCTTCCTGATCGCCAAGGCCTGCGCGGCCTTTGCCGCAGCCCGCCTGTTCCGCGCTGACCTGCGCGAATCCCTGGAGCGCGCCTCCATGTTCGCGCTGGGCGGGGAGTTCGCATTCGTGCTCTACGCCGCCGCGGTCGCCGCGGGCGTATTCAGCGCCCGGATGAGCGCCATCCTGAGCGCCGTGGTGATCCTCTCGATGGCGCTGAACCCGCTGGTGGTGATGGCGGTCCGCCGCCTCCTGCCGGAGCCCAAGGCGTCCCTCGAAGGCGTCGAGGCCGCGGACGGGCTGAACGGCCAGATCCTGCTGATCGGCTTCGGCCGCTTCGCCCAAGTGGTCAGCCAGCCGCTACTGGCCCGTGGGTTCGAGATCACCCTGATCGAGACCGATGTCGAGATGATCCAGGCCGCGGGCACGTTCGGCTTCAAGGTCTACTATGGCGACGGCACGCGCCTCGACGTGCTGCACGCCTCCGGCGCCGAGCACGCCGAAGCCATTCTGGTCTGCGTCGACAAGCCCGACGTGGCCGACAAGATCGTCCAGCTAGTCAAGGCCGAGTTCCCGCTGGCCAAACTCTTCGTCCGCGCCTTCGACCGGGGCCACGCCGTGCGGCTGATCCAGGCCGGCGTCGACTACCAGCTGCGCGAGACCTTCGAGTCCGCCCTGGTGTTCGGTGAGCGCGTGCTGGTGGAACTGGGCGTCGACGAGATGGAGGCCGCTGAAATCCTCGAGGATGTGCGTCAACGCGACACCGAGCGGCTGGAGCTGCAGCTCACCGGCGGACTGCAGGCCGGCCGGGCGCTGATGCGCGGCAACATCGCCACGCCGAAGCCGGAGCCGTTTTCCGTGCCGCGCCGCACCGGCCGCGGGCTCAACAAGGAGGCCGAGGCCGCGCTCGGTGACGCGCCCAAGGCGCCGGTTTCCTGATTTCGACCACCGCGCCGAAACTCGCCGCAGCGCCGCATCTCGACGCTTGCAAATGCTGCATCGCCGCGTAACAGGGCATTATGGCCAGCAAGCTCATCCAGCGCGCCGCGGACGCCCTCGACGGGTATCTGTTCGACGGCATGTCGATCATGTCCGGCGGCTTCGGCGTCTGCGGAATCCCTGAAAACCTGATCGCGGCGATCCGCGAGCATGGGGTCAAGGACCTGACGGTGATCTCCAACAACTGCGGGATCGACGGCTTCGGCCTGGGAATTCTCCTGGAGAGCGGCCAGATCAAGCGGATGGTCAGTTCCTACGTCGGCGAGAACAAGCTGTTCGAGAAGCTCTATCTCTCGGGTGAGCTGGAGCTGGAGTTCAATCCGCAGGGCACGCTGGCCGAGCGCATCCGGGCCGGCGGCGCCGGCATCCCGGCCTTCTTCACCAAGACCGGCGTCGGCACCCTGGTGGCCGAGGGCAAGGAGGTGCGCGAGTTCGACGGAGAGCTCTATGTGATGGAGCGCGGGCTGACCGCGGACCTTTCCATCGTCAAGGCGCACCGCGGCGACGCCGCGGGCAACCTCGTCTACCGGAAGACCGCGCGGAACTTCAATCCGATGATGGCCACCGCCGGGCGCAAGACGGTCGCCGAGGTCGAGGTGCTGGTGGAGGCGGGCGGCCTCGACAAGGACAACATCCACACCCCCGGGATCTTCGTCGACCGGCTCCTGAAGGGCGAACATTACGAGAAGCGCATCGAACGGGTGACCACCCGCCCGCGCGCCGAAGCGGGAGCGGGCGCCTGATGGCCTGGACGCGTGAAGAGATGGCCGCCCGGGCGGCGCAGGAGCTGCGGGACGGGTTCTACGTGAACCTCGGCATCGGCATCCCGACGCTGGTGGCCAACTACATCCCCGCCGGCATGCACGTGACCCTGCAGAGCGAGAACGGCATGCTGGGCATGGGCCCCTTCCCCTACGAGGGGGAAGAGGACGCCGACCTGATCAACGCCGGCAAGCAGACCATCACCGAGCTGGACTCGTCGTCCTACTTCTCCAGCGCCGACAGCTTCGCGATGATCCGCGGCGGCCATATCGCGCTCTCCATCCTGGGCGGCATGCAAGTGGCCGAGAACGGCGACCTGGCCAACTGGATGGTGCCCGGCAAGATGGTCAAGGGCATGGGCGGGGCCATGGACCTGGTGGCCGGCGTGGGGCGCGTGGTGGTGGTCATGGACCATGTGGAGAAGTCGGGCGCGCCCAAGTTCCTCAAGGCCTGCACCCTGCCGCTCACCGGCCTGGGTGTGGTGGACCTGCTGATCACCGACCTGGGCGTCTTCGAGGTCGGCCGCGGCCAGGCCCCCGTGCGGCTGACCGCGCTGGCCCCCGGCGTCACCGTCGAGGAGGTCAAGGCCAAGACCGAGGCCGCCTTCGACGTGGCCCTGGCGCCGGCTTAGGAATCTTCCTCTCCGGGCGTCTTTGGGATGAGGCGGAAAATCGTCCGCCTGTAACCTTTGTCGCCCTGGGCGCGACTACGCCGCCGGATGCGCCTCCTTGCTCCGGTCCTCAGCTCTGGCAGTCTTCGCCCATGAAAAAGCCCCTCATCGCCGCGCTCCTCGCGCTCGCCGCCACCTCCACCGCCGCCGCGCCGGCGGCCGACGGCCTGAAGACCGCGGTGTTCGCGGGCGGCTGCTTCTGGTCGGCGGAGCATGACGCCGAGCACCTGCCGGGGGTGAAGTCGGTGGTGGTGGGCTATGCGGGCGGGGCCAGGCCCAACCCGACGTACCGCAACCACGAAGGCCACCTGGAGGCGATCCAGGTCACCTACGACCCGGCCAAGACCACCTACGCCAGGCTCGTGGACGGCTTCTTCCACAACATCGACCCGACCGACCCCAACGGCCAGATCTGCGACCAGGGCCCGAGCTATCGCACGGCGGTTTTCGTGGCCAACGAGCAGGAGCGGGCCGCCGCCGTCGCGGTGAAGGCCAAGGTCGCCGCGACCCTCGGCCAACCGGTGGCGACCCAGGTGCTGCCCGCCGGAAAGTTCTGGATGGGCGAGGGCTACCACCAGGACTACGCCCGCAAGAACCCGGCCGCCTACGGCGCCTACCGCATCGGCTGCGGCCGCGACGCCGCCATCAAGGCGGTGTGGAAGGGGCGGTAAGGCGCGGCCGGGGCGAGAACCCTTCGCCCAGGAACAGCTCGGCGCGCCGGTTGCGCTTGTCGTCCAGCCGCACGCTGACGATCTCGCGGCCGGTCACGGCGGCGAAGTCGGCGACCATGCGGTCCCGGTATGTCTGCTCGAGCGACACGCCCAGCACCCGCCCGCCCAGCGCCGGCGTCAGCGGCGCCGTCTCCTCGGCCTGGTTGCGCGGCTCGTCGGCCAGCAGCCAGATGGTCAGCGGCGGCGCCCCCGGCTGGGCCAGCTCGGCGCGCCCGTAATAGGCCATGGCGTTGTAGAGGAAGCGGCTGTTCACCGCGATGGCGGTCAGGTCGCTCTCCGCCTGCGCCCGCTCCAGCACGATCCGGGTCAGCTGCGACCAGCCCTTGGCGCGCTTGAAGCTGTTGGACATGTGCATGGCCTCCGCCGTGGACGGGATCGTCACCCAGAGCAGGAAGAGGGCGGCGACCACGCCCTGGAAAGCCAGCGCGCCCGCCAGCCACCCCTTCGCGCGCCAGCGGATCAGCCAGGCGCCCACCAGCACCGCGCCGGGCAGGTAGGCCGCGCCGGACCAGTTGGCGTTGGCGCGGCTGATGAACGCCTGCGCGCAGACGATGAGCAGCGGCGGCAGGGTGAAGCACAGCAGCATCACGTCCGCCGCCGCCAGCCGCCGGCGCAGCGCCAGGACCGCCGTCCCGCCCAGCAGCACGCCGAACGGGACGGGGCCGAACACCCCGAACTGCGAGGCGACGAAGTCCCAGAGCTCGGGCGGGTTGAAAAGCTGGCGCCCGCCCCAGGCGGCGTTGGCCGCGGTGTGCTGGAAGGTGGCGAAGCCGTGCGCCGCGTTCCAGGCCAGGTTGGGCGCGAGGATGAGGCCCAGCGCGCCCAGCGCCGCGACGGCGGCCGGCGCGCTCCACGCGGCCCGCGCCGGCTGCGAGACGGCCAGGTGCAGGACGAGGCCTATGACCACATAGACCGCTGCGTACTTGGACAGGAACGCCAGGCCCAGCGCCGCCCCGAACGCCGCCGCCCAGCCAATCTGGTCCCGGCCCTCGGCGTCCAGCAGGCGCGCATAGGCCAGCAGCGTCAGGCTCATGAAGAACAGCAGCGGCGCGTCGGTGGCCATGATCGCGGCCGAAAGCTGCACGCCGGGCATCAGGGCGTAGAGCGCCGCCGCGGCCAGGCCCGCGGGCTCGCCGTACAGCCGCCGGGCCAGGGCGAACACCACCAGTGTCGCCCCGGCGTGGTAGAGCGGCGATGCCAGGCGGATCCAGGGTTCGGCGTCGCCGCCCAGGCTGGTGGTGGCCCAGATCGTCCAGGCGATCACCGGCGGCTTGGAGAAGTATCCGAAGGCCAGCGCGCGCGACCACAGCCAGTATTGGGCTTCGTCCGGATACAGATCGAGCGGCGAGGCGAACAGCGCCGTGATCCGCAGGATCGTCAGCGCCGCGGTGAGCAGCAGGACGACGCGCCAGGCGTCGTCGAGAACTCGCAAGCGTCTGACGTCCGTCATGAATCGGTCCGCACGGGGGAATGCCTGACTCCTAAGCGGTGTGCAGCGGCGGCGCCACAGTCAGGGCAGGACTGTCTCGACTTGATGTCACTTTCATCAAAGTGTCGCCCGGACTGTCACAATTCGCTGTATACGAACGCAGGCCTCCGGTTGCGCAACGGAAGAGCGTCCGGGCGGGGTGAAGGGGAACTATGCAATGATTTCAATGCGACAGCTCGCCAACGGGGCGGCTTTGACGGCGCTCGCCTGCGCCATGTCCACGGCGGTCTACGCCCAAGAAACGACCAGCGCCGTGCGCGGGCAGCTGAAGGGCTCGGACGGCTCGCTCGTCAGCGACGCCACCGTCACCCTGCAACACGTACCTTCGGGCACCCGCTCGGTCGTGTCGCCGAACAGCGAGGGCGTGTTCGACGCCCGCGGCCTGCGCGTCGGCGGCCCCTATACCGTGAGCGTCTCCGCGCCGGGGTACGAGACCAAGACGCTGAGCGGGATCAATCTCGCCGTCGGCGGCGCCCTGCGCCTCGACTTCAATCTGACGGCGGCCAATGCGGTCGACGAACTGGTCGTCACCGCCGCGCGCGATCCCGAGGCCGACAACTCCGGCGTCTCCTCGACCATGGACCGCCTCAGTATCGAGAGCTCGGTGTCGGTCACCCGCGACATCCGCGACCTCGCCAAGCACAACCTGCTGGCCGCGGCCAACTCCAACGCCGATGGCGGCATTTCGATCGCCGGCTCCAACCCGAAGATGAACCGGATCACCATCGACGGCGCGTCGGTGCAGGACGACTTCGGCCTCAACAGCGGCGGCCTGCCCACGCGGCGGGGTCCGATCTCGCTCGACGCCGTCGAACAACTCACCGTCCAGGCGGTGCCCTATGACGTGGAGAACGGCGACTTCCAGGGGGGGGCGATCGACATCGTGCTGCGCTCGGGCGCCAACAAGTTCCACGGCAGCGCATTCGTCAACTACCTGAACGACGGCATGACCGGGAAGAAGCTGAAGGGCATACTGGCCAAGCCGGTGATCACCCAGCGCAACTACGGCGGGTTCCTCTCCGGGCCGATCTGGAAGGACCACCTGTTCTTCGCGATCTCCTACGAGAAGTACAAGAGCGCCGAGCAGGTGCCGATCGGCCCGACCGGCTCGGGCTTCGGGACCAGCATTTCCGGCGTCACCCAGGCGACCATCGACCAGGTGATCGGGATCCTGAACAACACCTATGCGACCGACTTCGACGCCGGCTCGATCCCGCGCTCGACGCCGATCATCGACGAGAAGTATTCGGCCAAGGTCGACTGGAACATCACCGACCGGCACCGAGCTTCCTTCACCTACCGCTACGCCTTGTCCGAGGTTACGTCGCGGACGAACCTGAGCAACACCTCGGCGTCTCTGAACTCCCAATGGTACCTCTCCGGCGAAGAGGACTATACCTATGTCGGCGAGGTGAACTCGCAGTGGACCGACAATCTCAACACTCAGATCCGGACCACATACCGTGACTATGAGCGGCGGCAAAATCCGCCGTCTGGGCAGGAATTCGGCGAGCTGCAGATCTGTTCGGCGGCGACGGCCAACATTACGTCTCTCATCCAGTGCGAGGCGCCGGCGTCGCTGATCCGCATCGGGCCCGATGAGTTCCGCCAGGCCAACGAGCTCGAGACCCACAATCTGACCTTTGAGGCCAAGGCCGAATATTCCCTGGGGCCGAACCTGCTGAAGGTCGGGGTCGAGTCGCAGCGGCTGAGCATCGTCAACCTGTTCGTTTCCAGAAGTGACGGTGTCTATTATTTCGACTCGATCGCCGACTTCCAGGCCGGCCGCGCCAATCGCTTTCAATACAGCAACGCTCCGTCGGGAAATCCTTACGACGCCGCCGCCAATTTCAAGTACCGGCAGAATTCCGCTTATATTCAGGACATATTGGACGTCACGGATGACCTGCAGATCAGCGCAGGGTTCCGATACGACTGGTATACCAGCGGCGACAGACCGATCCTCAACCCGAACTTCGTGACCCGGAACGGGTTCGATAACCAGACGACGTATGACGGCAAGTCGATCGTGATGCCGCGCTTCGCGTTCTCCTGGGATCCGAAGAGCTTCTACAAGATCAAGGGTGGTTTCGGCCTGTTCTCAGGCGGCATCCCGGACGTTCTGATCAGCACGGCCTACTCCACAACCGGCTACGCGTCGGCGGGGATCCAGATCGACCGGCTCGCCAACGGCGCCTTCTCGGAAGCGAGCTCGACGCCAACCTTCACCCAGGCGATCGGGGCGACGGCGCTGAACGTCAACCGGGCCGATCCGCGGTTCGGCTACGACCTGCCGTCCACCGTAACAGGCCTCGTCACCCCGGCCAGCATCCCGAGCACGTCGGACGTCATCGCCCTCGCCCCATCATTCAAGTTGCCGGCGTCATGGAAGCTGTTCATGTCCGCCTCCGTCGACCTGCCCTGGGCGTTGAAGGGTACGGTCGATTTCGTCGGCACCGAGGTGCAGGACACCATCGCCTATCGCGACCTGAAGGTGCGCCGGTTGCTGGTCAACGGCGTCCAGCAGCTCACGCCGGATGGCCGGATCCGCTATGACGGGCTGAACATGAGCGACGCAGCCCGCGCCGCCGCCGGCGTCAGCGGCACGAACATCCCATTGCCCGCCGACCTCCTCGCGACCAACGAGCAGCGCGGCCATGGCTACGTCATCGGCTTCGGCCTGAGCCGCGAGTTCCTGAATCGCGACCTGTACGCCTCCATCGGCTACGTGCGGCAGAACTTGCGGGAAGGCACCAGCGGCCTGCGCTTCGGCACCACGTTCGGCTCACTGTACGCGAGCCAGCTGGCCTCCGCCGTCGATCCGAATACCGACGCTTTCGGACGCGGTTACGAGGAGGTCCGCGACCGGGTGAAGTTCGAGCTAGGCTACAAGCACGAGTTCATCCGCGGCGCCCCCACGCGCATCAGCCTGTTCGGCGAGGCGCGCTCTGGGCGGCCGTTCAACAACACCATGAATAGCCCACAGAACACCCGCAGCACGGTGTTCGGCACCAACCGCTCGGCCTATCAGCTCTATGTGCCGGACTTCGCGTCCGACCCCAATCCCAACGATCTGAACGTCGGCTTCGTCACCTTCGCCAACCAGGACACCCTCAACCGCTTCCGGGCGGCGGTCAGCAAGTTCAACCTGCCGGCCGGCATCGTGCCCAAGGGCTTCAACCGCAACCCCGACATCAACCAGCTGGACCTGCAGGTCAGCCAGGAGATCCCGGCCTTCTTCCCGGGCCACAAGTTCAAGGTGGTGCTCGACGTGCAGAACGTCCTCAACCTCCTGAACAACAAGTGGGGCGTGATCGAGGAGTACGGCTCGTCCGGGGGGTCGTCCTCGCAGGGCAACAACCGGATCGTCGACGTGGTCTGCGCCAATGACGCTGGGGTCGCCGTGGGCGCCGGCAGCCCGGTCTGCACCCGCTACCTCTATCAGAGCCCCAGCACCACGGCGCTCACCACCACCAAGTTCAACGACCGCTCGCTCTGGTACATGCAGGTGGCGCTGCGCTACGAGTTTTGACCTTCAGCCTTCGCGGGCTTCGGAGAAGGGCGGCCCCCCGGGTCGCCCTTTTTCTTGGCCGCTTGACGTCGCCGCCACGCGCGCCCATCTGCGCGCGTCTCGCCGCATCGAGGACCCGATGAGCCCGACGACCGTCCCTCCCGAATGGGCGCCCCACCGGGCCATGTGGCTGGGTTTTCCCAGCCATGCGGAGCTGTGGGAAGACAACCTGGAGCCGGCGCAGGCCGAGGTGGCGGCGCTGGCCCGGGCGCTGGCGGGCCCCGGCGGCGAGCGGGTGCGCCTGCTCACCGGCGCGCCCGAGGGCGAGGCCGCCGCGCGCCGGCTGCTGGGCGACGAGGCGGGGGTGGAGATCGTCCCCGGCGCCTTCGGCGACATCTGGCTGCGCGACACCGGGCCGATCTTCGCGCGCACGGCCGAAGGGCTCGCCGCGCAGGGCTTCCGCTTCAACGGCTGGGGCGGCAAGTACGAGCTGGAGCACGACGACACCGTGGCCCGGCAGATCGCCGCCGCCGCCGGAACGCCCCTGGCGCGCCACGACCTCATCCTGGAAGGCGGCGCGATCGACCACGACGGGTCGGGGACGGCGCTGACCACCCGCCAGTGCCTGCTCAACCCCAACCGCAACCCGGGCTGGACGCAAGCCGCGGCCGAGGCGGCGCTCGCCGCGTCGCTGGGCGTGCGCAAGACCCTGTGGCTGGGCGACGGCCTGCTGAACGACCACACCGACGGCCACGTGGACAACCTGGCCCGCTTCGTCGCCCGGGGGCGGGCGGTCGCGCCGGTGGCTTGGGGCCGCGGCGACCCCAACGCCGAGGTCTATGACGAGACGGCCCGCAGCCTCGCGGCCATGACCGACGCCGAGGGCCGGCCGTTGCAGGTGATGCGCATCCCCTCGCCGGGCTGGGTGGAGAGCCACGAGGGCGGCGCCGCGCCGGCCTCGCACATGAATTTCCTCATCGCCAACCGTGCGGTGATCATGCCCCTCTATGAGACGCGCCCCGGCGAGCTGGCGCTCCAGGCGCTGGAGGCGCTGTTCCCGGACCGGGCGGTGATCGGCCTGCCCTCGATCGCCCTGCTCACCGGCGGCGGCTCGTTCCATTGCATCACCCAGCAGGAGCCTGCCTGATGACCCGCAGCCTGCGCGTCGCCGCGCTCCAGGCGTCCTATGGCGAGGACCTGGACGCCAACATCAGGAAGACCGCCGGCCTGATCCGCGAGGCGGCGGCCAAGGGCGCGCAAGTCGTCCTGCCGCCGGAGCTGTTCCAGGGGCCGTACTTCTGCGTCGCCCAGGAGGAGCGCTGGTTCGCCACCGCCCATCCCTGGCGCGAGCATCCGTGCGTCGCCGCCCTGGCGCCGCTGGCGGGCGAGCTGGGCGTGGTGCTGCCGATCTCGATCTTCGAGCGCGAAGGGCCGCACTATTTCAACAGCCTGGTGATGGCGGACGCCGACGGGCGCCTGCTCGGCGTCTATCGCAAGAGCCACATCCCCGACGGGCCGGGCTACATGGAGAAGTACTACTTCCGGCCCGGCGACACCGGCTTCAAGGTCTGGGACACCCGCTTCGGGCGCCTCGGCGTCGGGATCTGCTGGGACCAGTGGTATCCGGAGGCCGCCCGCGCCATGGCGCTGATGGGCGCCGAGGCGCTGTTCTACCCCACCGCCATCGGCTCGGAGCCGCACGATCCCACCCTGGACACCGCCGCCCCCTGGCGGCGCGCCATGCAGGGCCATGCGGTCTCCAACGTGATCCCGGTGGTGGGCGCCAACCGCACCGGGTTCGAGCCCTGGGACGGCTATCCGAACGGCGGCCAGCGGTTCTACGGCTCCAGCTTCATCGCCGACCACCGCGGCGACCTGGCGGCCGAGCTGGGCCGCGACGAGGAGGGTGTGATCACGGCCGGGTTCGACCTCGACTTCCTGGCCACGCACCGGGCCGCCTGGGGCTTCTTCCGCGACCGCCGCCCCGACCTCTACGGGGCGCTCGTGGATCCGAGGCCGGCGTGATCGAGACGCCGCGCCTGCGGCTCCGGCGCTGGCGCGAGGATGATATCGCGCCCTACGCGGCGATGATGGCCGACCCGCGGGTGACCGATTGGCTGGCCGGCCGCCTCACGCTCGCCGAAACGGCCGAACGTATCGAGCGGCAGGAAGCCTCGTTCGAGCAGAATGGCTTCGGCCGCTTCGCCGTCGAGGAGCGCGCGGACTGCGCGTTCGTCGGCCACTGTGGCCTGATGCAAGCCCACGCCGCCATCCCGCTCGCCCCGGCGGTGGAGGCCGGCTGGGCGTTGGTCCCGACTGTCTGGGGCCGAGGCTACGCCGTCGAGGCTGCCAAGGCGGTCCTGGCTGACGGGTTCGGCCGCCTGGGGCTCGCTGAGATCGTCGCCTACACCACGACGGCGAACCTGCGGTCACAGGCGGTGATGACCCGTGCGGGATTCATTCGCGACGCCGCCCGCGACTTTGATCACCCGGCGCTGGCGGAGGAACACCCTCTGCGGCGGCATCTGGTGTACGCCGCCCAGCGGCCTTAAGCGCCGCATCCCTCCGGCGGCGTCCTGGCGTGGGCGAGTTCGGCCCGGGCCTGCGCCAGGTCGGCACGGAACGCGGGATCGGCGTTGAGGCGGGCGACCATGGCGGCCGCGAGCGTGCGCCCGGCCTCGACGTCGGTGACGTAGTGCACCCCGCAGATCGGGCGGCTGTCGCCCACCTCGCGCCCGGCGGCGAGCACCGCGTTGGCCTTGGCCGGGGCCAGTTCGGCCAGGATCATCCCCCAGGACCAGCCGGTCATGGCGTGACCGGAGGGGTAGGAGCCGTTGGTGTCCATCCACGGTTCGCGCTTGATGCACACCGGCTTGTCGTCGCCGATCAGCGGGCGGACACGGTTGTAGCGCGCCTTCACCGGGCCGCTGACGGTGCGGACGTCGAGCTCCACCCGGCGCAGCAGCCGAAGGGTGTGGGGCGTCGACGCCGCATCCAGCCGCACGCCCAGCACGCAGGCGTAGCGATGGAGCGCCCCGCCGCCCCAGAGGTCGTTGTCGCGAACCGCCTGCGCCCAGCGCGGGCTCCCCGCCAGGGCGCGACTGTCTTCATAGAACGCCCGGTCGGCCCGGCCGCGCGGACTGCCGGCCTCCGGCGGCGGGCCCAGCACCGCCAGGCCGTCGACGGCGCCGTCGGCCAGATAGCCCTTGAGCGTCGTCGGGACCGGGCCGGCCATGGAGGGATCGTCCTCCGCCGGGGCGGCGCCCATCAGCAGCATGGCGGCCGCGGCCGCGAGGAACGCCCGGCGGGGCATGCCTAGCGCAGCCGCGTCAGGCCGTTGCGGATCGAGGTGACGCCGCGGGACTTGATCCGGGTCTCGAAGGAGATGTCCTTGTCGTCGCGCCAGATGTCCACGGTGATCGTCTCGCCGGGCATCACCGGCGCGCTGAACCGGACCTCGTGGCTGAGGATCTGGCTCGGGTCGTAGTCCAGCACATGCTCCAGCACCGCGCGGCAGGTGATCCCGTAGGCGCACAGCCCATGCAGGATCGGAACCTGGAAGCCGGCCGCGCGAGCGAAGTCCGGATCGGAATGCAACGGGTTGAAGTCACCGTTCAGCCGGTAGAGCAGGGCCTGGCCCGGCCGCGTCGGATAGTCGACGGAGAGGTCCGGCGGGCGCTTCGGGACCGCGTGCGGCGCCGGCGCGCCCTCGGCCGGGCCGCCGAAGCCCCCGTCGCCGCGGCAGAAGCGGCTGCCGGTGAGGGTGACGGCGATCTCGCCGGCTGCGTCACGCCAGACCGTCTCGCTGATAGTGATCGCGCCCTTGTCCTTGCCCTTGTCGAAGGCGCCGACGGTGCGGGTCTCGGTGGTGAACGTCCCCGCCGGCGGCAGGGGCTTGTGCAGCACCACCTTCTGTTCGCCGTGCAGCATCAGCGTCAGGTTGATCTCGCTGACCTTCAGGCCCGGCGGCATCGGCGCCATCTCCGAGCGGCCGGCCGAGGAGGCCAGCACCGTGGCCGCCGTGGGCACGGTCTTGAGGGTCTTCTCGTAGACGAACGGCAGTTCGGCCTCGTTCATCGGATCATCGCCCAGGCCGATCCCCAGCGCGTAGAGCATCACGTCCTTGTCCGTGTAGCTGAACGTCTTGGGGATGGTCCGCTCCTGGAGGATGTCGGGATAGTGGATCGCCATGGAACGGTGTCCTCCGGGAGCTCGGCGCGGGCCGGCTTGATTGTGGCGGCCGGATTGAAGCGTCTCGCCCGGAGCTAGGCAAGCCGCCCGCGGCGCGAATTGCCGCCCTGGGACCAATGGGCTAGAAGCGCGGACTTCGCCCGGCCGCCCGCGCCGCCGGCCGCCCTTACGTCTTCGAAGGCCCCGATGTCCAACGTCCAAACGCCCGCCGGTGAAATCTCCGGAAACGTCATGTTCTATTCGCAGCCCGAGCCGCTGACCCCCGAGCTGCACGGCAAGCTGGGCGTGATCCGCAAGGACGGCCCGTTCGGCTTCGCGGCGGTCGGCCATGCGGTGCCGCTGACGGTGGGCGAGTTCCAACTCGCCGCGGTGACCGGCCCGATCATCTTCGTGGGCGACGACAAGTTGCCGATCGCCGTGATGGGCCTGAATTCCGGGGAGAACATGTTCGTGCGGCCCGACGGGATCTTCGAGCCTGGCGTCTATGTCCCGGCCTACATCCGCCGCTATCCGTTCGTGTTCGCCACCGACAACGCCGCCGGCCAGATGGTGTTGTGCATCGACCGCGCCGCCGACTTCATCGTCGAGGGCGGCGACATGGCGTTCTTCGAGCCCGACGGCCAGCCGTCCGAGTACACCAAGAACTGCATCGAGTTCTGCAACAGCTTCGAGGTCGAGCGGCAGCGCACGTCCGGCTTCGTGCAGCTCCTCAAGGATCTCGACCTGTTCGAGCCCAAGGTCGCCAACTTCACGCCGATGAACGCCGACGGCACGGCCGGGACGCCCACCAAGATCGCCGACTACTTCGGCGTCTCCGAGGAAAGGCTGAACAAGCTGCCGGCCGACAAGCTGGTGGAGCTGCGCGACAACGGCGCCCTGCAGCAGATCTACGCCCACCTTCTGTCGCTGGTGGGCTGGGACCGGCTGATCGCCCTGGCGATGGCTCGCCAGCCCCAGGCCGCGAACGCCTAGAGCAGGGGCTCAGCGCGCCCTATTCCTGGTCATCACCCGGTCAAGCCGGGTGACGACGGATGTGGGTGGCTGACGAGCCTTACCGCGCGAACAGGCTGCGCGTCAGGCACGAGAAGACCAGCCGCCCGGCGCCGTCGAGCAGGTCGTGCTGGGCGAAGACGATCCCCTTGCCCTCGCCCACCGGGTCCTTGGCCATGATGGTCATCCGGCCGCGCAGCACCTCGCCGGCCGGCGGGTTGCGCATCCAGCGCACGGCGTCCACGCCGAGCTTCTTGGTCTGCGGCCAGTCCGTGGCCGACACCGCCTCGAGCCGGCTCCAGAGGGCGTAGACCATGGCGTCCGGCGCGCCGCGGTCGGCCGTCCAGCCGGGGGCGAAGGCTGCGGCGAAGGCTTCCACCGCCGCCTGCTCCACGGTGACGTTCCCCAGCGCCACCACCTGGCCGATCTCGATGTCGTCGAACAATGCTGGCAATGACTGATCTCCGCAGAACGCGATTCGCCGATGATGGCCCCCTGGGCGAGCGAGTCGAGGCGGTTTGCGTTCCACGCGCCCAGACCCAATATGCCGCCCACGGCTTGTGCGGGGGTCCTAGAGCGTGACGGCTTCAAGTGGATACCGGTTGAAGCGCCCGTCACGCTCTACACTCTTGGAGATAGACCCTTTCCGGTTCAGATGAGTCCATCTGAACCGGAAAGGGTCTGGGTGCGCGTGATGCGGGTTTTGGCGGGTCTCGCGGCCGTTCTGCTGCTGGCCGCGCCGGCTGCGGCTGCGCCTGTGAACACCGGTCACCTCACCGCCGAGCTGGTCGCCCAGAGCCAGGGGATCGCGCCGGGCCAGACGATCCACGTCGCCCTGCGCCAGAAAATCCAGCAAGGCTGGCACACCTACTGGCGCAACGCCGGCGATTCCGGCGAGCCCACCCGCATCGTCTGGACCCTGCCCCCCGGCTGGAAGGCCGGCGCGTTCGTCTGGCCAGCGCCCCATCGCCAGCCCACCGGGCCGCTGATGAACTACGGCTACACCGGCGAGGTGCTGCTGCCGATGACCCTCACCGCGCCCAGCGACGCCCGGCCCGGCGAAACGGCGCAGCTGAAGGTCGCCGCTTCCTTCCTCGTCTGCGAGGAGATCTGCGTGCCGGAGGACGCGGTCCTGGACCTCGCCCTGCCGGTGACGGCCGCCCCGGCGCCCGCCGACGCCCGGTGGGGCGGGCCGATCACGCAAGCCCTGGCCGCCGCGCCAGGGCCGGCGGGCCTGGCGGCCGCCTTCGGCCGAGCGGGCGATGCGGTGACCTTGGCCGTCGCCGGCCCAGCCCTGAAGGGCGCCGACGTCGCCGACGCCTACTTCTTTCCCTACGACGGGACCCAATTCGACCACGCCAAACCACAGCCGATCGAGCGCGGGCCGCAGGGGTTGACCCTCACGCTGACGCCCGGCTTCGCGTTCAAGCAAGCGCCCGGGCCCAGCGAGGTCGCCGGCGTGCTGGCGATCGGCGACAAGGCCTATGAAGTCACCGCCGCGCCGGGCCCCGCGCCGCCCGGCGCCGCCGGGTTGGGGCCGCCGCCCGCCAGGGTCGCGGCGCCGGCGGCGCCCGACCTCGGCCTGGTGCTGGCGGCGCTGTTCGCATTCGGCGGCGGGCTGATCCTCAACCTGATGCCGTGCGTCTTTCCGATCCTGGCCATGAAGGCCGCCGCCCTGGCCGGCCACGCGCACACAGGGTCCGAGGCGCGCCGCCAGGGCCTGGCGTTCGGCGCCGGCGTGCTCGCCACCTTCCTGGCCCTGGCCGGGTTGCTCATCGCCCTCAAGGCCGGCGGGGCGGCGATCGGCTGGGGCTTCCAGCTGCAGTCGCCGCCGGTGGTGGCGGGCCTGGCGCTGCTGATGCTGGCCGTGGCCCTTAACCTGTCCGGCGTCTTCGAGGTGGGCCAGTCGCTGCAGGGCGCGGGCGCGGGCCTGGCCGCCCGCTCCGGCCTTGCCGGCGCCTTCTTCACCGGCGCCCTGGCCGTGCTGGTGGCCGCGCCCTGCACGGCGCCGTTCATGGCGCCCGCCCTGGGCTGGGCCCTGACCCAGGGCGCGGCGGCGTCGCTGGCGGTGTTCGCAGCGCTGGGCCTGGGCTTCGCCGCGCCCTTCGTCGCCGCGGCGTTCGCGCCCGCCCTGTTGTCGCGCCTGCCGCGGCCCGGACCCTGGATGGACGTCCTGCGCAAGGTGCTGGCCTTCCCGATGTACGGGACCGCCGCCTGGCTGGCCTGGGTGCTGACCGTGCAGGCCGGCGACATGGCGCTGGCCCGGGTGCTGGCCGCCGGCGTGGCGCTGGCCCTGGCCGCCTGGCTCTTGGGGCTCGCCCAGCGCCGGTGGGCGCAAGGGCTGCGGCCGTTCGCCGTCGCCGCCGCCGGCGTGGTCCTCGGCGTCGCCGCCGTCGGGGCGGTGCTGTGGCCCGGCTACGGCGCGCCACCTTCCGCGGCGGCGGGCGGCGCCCAGGCCAATGTGCCCTACGAAGCCTATTCGCCCGCGCGGGTGGCCGCCGCCCGCGCCGCCGGCAAGGCGGTGTTCGTCAATTTCACCGCCGCCTGGTGCGTCACCTGCCAGGTCAACGAGCGCGTCGCCTTCGCCAGCCGGGGCGTGGCCGAGGCCTTCCGGCGGACCGGCGCCGTCTACCTCAAGGCCGACTGGACGCGGAAGGACGCCGTCATCGCCGCCGAACTGGCCCGTCACGGCCGGGCCGGGGTGCCGCTCTACCTGGTCTATGGCGCCAGGGGCGGCGAGGGCGTTATCCTGCCCCAGATCCTGACCGAGGGCCTGGTCGTCCGCGCTCTGGAGGACGCCCAGGGCCGCTGATCCCCATCAAGGAGGCCGCCCGCATGTCCGTATCCCGCTTCGCCCTCGGCGGCCTCGCCGCCCTGACCATCGCCGGCCCGGCCGCCGCCGCACCTGTGGTGGGCGCCGCCGCGCCGGCCTTCAGCGCCGTGGACGCCGACGGCCGCGCCCGTTCCCTGGCCGAGTTCAAGGGCAGGACCGTGGTCCTGGAATGGACCAACGGCGGCTGCCCCTACGTCCAGAAGCACTACCGGTCCGGAACCATGCAGGCCCTGCAGAAGGCCGCCGCCAGCGACGGGGTGGTCTGGCTGACCCTGATCTCCTCGGCGCCCGGAAAGCAGGGCTATGTGGCGCCCGGCGACGAGGCGAGGGCGTGGAAGGCCTCGACCGGCGCCGGCTCCGCCGAGCTCCTGCTGGATCCGGCCGGGAAGGTCGGCCGCGCCTACGAGGCCAAGACCACGCCGCACATGTACGTCGTCGATAAGGCCGGGACCCTGGTCTACATGGGCGGCGTCGACGACAGGCCGGTGGCCGACCCGGCCAGCCTGAAGGGCGCGACGAACTACGTCGCCGCGGCGCTGTCCGACCTCAAGGCCGGGCGCAAGGTGGCGACCGCGATGAGCAAGCCCTACGGCTGCTCGATCAAGTACGCGGAGTAAGCTCCTACACCGGCGGGGCCGGCGGGGCGGTGATGACCTCGACGTTGTCGTTGAGCAGGTAGCCCAGTTCCGAGAGGGCGAAGTCGCGCGCCTTCGGCGTCGTGGCGGCGTCCAGCGCTTCCAGCTTCAGCGGCAGGTCCTGGGAGATGCCCTTCAGGATGCACTTCAGGTCGCCGTCGCCGCCCCGCTCGCGCAGGGTCACATGGCCCTGCATGTCGAGATCGGAAAGTTCGCGGATGCGGGCGCCGAAATCGGCGGGCGGCGCGCGATCGCCTTTGCGCAGCGCCTCCACCTGGGCCTTCAGCCGGCTGGCTCGCTGGACGATGTCTGCGAACAGGGGCTCTTGGGCGACCGCGGACGGCGGCGCGAGCGCCTGCGGGCTGATCGCGGCTGCGGCGCCTTGCGGCGAAGCGGCGGCGAGCCAGAGGAAGATGGCGGCGGCGGCGTCACAGGACATGCGAAAGCCCTTTGGCTGGCGGCCGAACCGAGACTTCCGGCCGGGTCTTTGCTACCGCCAATAGGGTAAACGGGATGCTACCGACGAGGCGCGCGCGACCATGAGCGACCATTCCGCGGCCTGGGCCGCGCTCCACGCCGCCGCCGCCCGGCGCCGCCGGATCGAGACCCTGTTCGCCGACGAGCCGGGCCGGCTGGACGCCATGACCCTGGACGCCGCCGGCCTGCGCCTGGACCTCTCCAAGCAGCCCTGGTCGCAGGAGGGGCTGGCCGCCGCCCTGGACCTGGCCCGGGCGGCCGGCGTGGAGGCGGCCCGCGGGCGCCTGTTCGCCGGCGAGCCGGTCAACCGTTCCGAGAATCGCGCCGTGCTGCACATGGCCCTGCGCGCGCCGGTGGGCGCCGACTTCCGGGCGGCCGGGACGCCGGTGTCGGGCGAGGTGGAGGCCACGCGCGCCGCCGTCGCGGCCTTCGCCGAGGCGGTGCGCTCGGGCGCGCGCACGGGGGCGACCGGCCAGCCCTTCGACACCGTGGTCCACATCGGCATCGGCGGCTCCGACCTTGGGCCGCGGCTGGTGTGGGAAGCGTTGAAGCCGCTCGACCCGGCCGTCGACCTGCGCTTCGTCGCCAACGTCGATCCCGCGGACATGGCCCAGGCGCTCGCCGGCCTCGACCCGGCCCGCACCCTGGTGGTGGTGGTCTCCAAGACCTTCACCACCCAGGAGACCCTGACCAACGCCGAGACCGCGCGGGCCTGGCTGCGGGCCGCCCTCGGGCCGGCCGGCGACAGCCACCTGTGCGCCGTCTCGGCCGCGCCGCAGATCGCCCGCGACTTCGGGGCGCCCGAAGGCCAGGTGTTCGCCTTCTGGGACTGGGTGGGCGGCCGCTATTCGGTATGGTCGGCGGTGAGCCTGTCGGTGGCGATCGGCCTGGGCGCCCGGACCTTCGAGGCCCTGCTGGCGGGCGCCGCGGCCATGGACGCGCACTTCCGGGCGGCGGCCTTGCCGGCGAACGCGCCGGTGCTGCTGGCCCTGGCCCACGTCTTCAACCGCAACGGCCTGGGCCGGCCGATCCGTGCGGTGGTCCCCTACGCCCAGCGCCTGCGGCTGTTGCCGGCCTTCCTGCAGCAGCTCGAAATGGAATCCAACGGCAAGCGCGTGACGGCCGACGGCGGCCCGCTGGATCGCGCCACCGCCGCGGCGGTGTTCGGCGACGCCGGCACCAACGGCCAGCACGCCTTCTTCCAGCTGCTGCACCAGGGGACCGACGTCATCCCGGTGGACATCCTGGCCGTGCGCGAGGCGCGCGAGGGCGACGCCGACGCGCAAGCCAAGCTGCTGGCCAACGCCGTGGCCCAGGCCGAGGCGCTGATGGTGGGCCGCACCGAGGCCGACGTCCGCGCCGAGCTCACCGGGAAGGGCCTCGACGCCGCCGCCATCGACGCCCTGGCCCCGCAGCGGACCTTCCCCGGCGACCGGCCGTCCAGCTTCATCCTGCTGGACCGCCTGGACCCGGCGAGCTTCGGCGCGCTCGTGGCCCTCTACGAGCACAAGACCTTCGTGGAGGGCGTGCTGTGGGGGATCAACAGCTTCGACCAGTGGGGCGTCGAGCTGGGCAAGACCCTGGCGTCCCGGGTGCTGGAGGAATGGCGCGCCGGCGCGGCGGGGCGGCACGATCCGTCGACCGCGGACCTCATGCGGCGCCTGGCGCCGTAGGGGGCCTTAGGGTTCCCGGATCCAATTCTCGATCTGCGATCCCAGCAAGCACATGGGCGCTAGCTCAAGGGCTCGCGCCGGTATCCTGGTTCGAGCGTTCTGGTCGCCACCTGCCCGTCACAGCGAGGTGGATTTTCGCCGCCCTCTCCGCTATAGCCGCGGCGCAATGACGCTGATCGCGCGACATCACGGCCATCACCATCCGACCTGCCGCGGCGGGACGGTTCGGGATCGTCTGGCCTGACGCGATCCCCGCCGCCCCTCGCCGCCGATGCGGACGGGGCATTCGAGCGTCCCGTCCGTCGACCGCCTCGCTGAACGGACCTCGACCCCATGACCGACGCCCCGCGACCCGAAGCCCGAGCGCCCCGCGGCTTCATCGACCGCCGCGCCCGCGACCTGGCGGCCGAGCGGCGCATCCTTGCCGCGGTGTCCGCCGTCTATGAGCGCTACGGCTTCGAGGCCCTGGACACCGGGGCGCTGGAATACGCCGACGCGCTGGGCAAGTTCCTGCCCGACGCCGACCGGCCCAACGAAGGCGTCTTCGCCCTGCAGGACGACGACGAGCAGTGGATGGCGCTGCGCTACGACCTCACCGCCCCGCTCGCCCGCTTCGTGGCCCAGAACTGGGAGGGCCTGCCCAAGCCGTTCCGCCGCTATGCGACCGGCACGGTGTGGCGCAACGAGAAGCCGGGGCCGGGGCGGTTCCGCGAGTTCACCCAGTGCGACGCCGACATCGTAGGCTCGGCCCGCCCGGAGGCGGACGCCGAGATCATCGCCATGGCCGCCGAGGGCTTCGCCGCCGCGGGCCTGCCGGACGGCGCCTACAGCCTGAAGATCAACAGCCGCAAGCTCCTGAACGGCCTGATGGCCACGGCGGGCGTGGCCGACGAGCGCCAGAAGCTGGCGGTGCTGCGGGCGGTCGACAAGCTGGACCGCCTCGGCCCCGACGGGGTGCGACTGCTGCTCGGGGAGGGCCGCCTGGACGAGTCCGGCGCCTTCACCAAGGGCGCGGGCCTGGGCGCGGCGGCCGCGGAGTCCGTGCTGGCCTTCACCGCGGCGGGCGGCGGCGGTCGCGCCGAGACCCTGCAGCGCCTCGCGGCCGTCGTGGGCGGCTCGGCCGAGGGGGACGAGGGGCTGAAGGACCTGGACGCCATTCACACGGCGCTGACCTCGCTGGGCGTCGGCGACGACCTCGCCAGCATCGAGCCGGCCGTGGTGCGCGGTCTGGAATACTACACCGGCGCGGTGTTCGAGGCCGAGTTGGACCTTCAGATGACGGACGAACAGGGTCATCCGGTGCGCTTCGGCTCCGTGGGCGGCGGCGGGCGCTACGACGACCTGGTGGCGCGGTTCACCGGCCAGCAGGTTCCGGCGACCGGCTTCTCCTTCGGCGTCTCGCGGCTGGCCGCGGCGCTGCGGGCGGCGCAGCGGGACCCGGCCGCTCAGGCGCGCGGGCCGGTGGTGGTGATCGCCTTCGACGCTGCGCACATGGGCGAATACTTCGCCGCCGCGCGCGAGCTGCGCGAAGCCGGGATCGCCGCCGAGGTCTATCTGGGCTCCTCCGGCATGCGCCCGCAGATGAAGTACGCCGACCGGCGCCTGTCCCCCGCGGCGGTGATCCTGGGCGGCGACGAGATCGCGGCCGGGACGGTGACCATCAAGGACCTGGATCTGGGACGTGAACTCTCGGGAGCGGTGAAGGACAACGCCGCCTGGCGCGAACAGCGGCCGGGGCAGCTCGTCGTGCCCCGCGCCGACCTGGTGGCGACGGTGCGCAAGATCATCGAGGCGCAGACGTGAGGCGCGAGCCCACCGTTCCGGAGGCGGCCCTGGCCGCCGTACGCGCGCCCTTCCTGGCCGCGGGCGCGGCGCGCGTCGACGCCCCCATCCTGCAGCCGCTGGGGCTGCTGCTCGATCTGGCCGGCGAGGACATGCGCGCGCGCCTGTTCGTCATGCAGGCGGAGGGCGGCGCCGAGGCCTGCCTGCGCCCCGACTTCACCGTCGCCATCGCTCGCCAGCACCTGGAGCGCGGCGCCGGTGGCGGGCGCTACCTCTATGAGGGGAGCGCCTTCCGCTCGTCCCCCGGCGGCGAGCAGCCGGAGGAGTTCCTGCAGATCGGGCTGGAGCGGTTCGATGCGGGCGCGGGCTCGCCGGTGGCGGCCGACACCGAGATCGCCGCCCTGGCCTGGGCCGCGGCGGCGGCGGGCGGGCGCGGGGACCTGACGCTCTGGCTGGGCGACATCGCCCTGTTCGCGGCCTTCGTCGAGGACATGGCCCTGCCCGAGGCGCTGGCGGCGCGGCTGAAGCGGGCGGCGAGCCGGCCGCGGCTGCTGCAGGCCGAGCTGGCGCGGGCCGGCGATGCGGGCGGGCCTGCGGCGGGCGGCGAGTTGGCCGGGCTGCTGGCGAGCCTGTCGGAGGCCCAGGCCGCCGCGCTCTTGCGGGAGGTCTGGGCGCTGGCCGGCGTCGAGCCGGTGGGCGGGCGCGGACCGGCGGAGATCGCCCAGCGCCTGATCCGGCGGGCCGAGGCGGCGCGCGAACCGGCGCTGTCGGTCGAACAGGCCGAGGCGGTGCGCCGGTTCCTGGCCATCTCCGATGCGCCGGCGGCGGCGCTGGCCCAGGTGAAGGCGCTGGCCAACGGCCGCGCGCCGGCCACGGCGGCGGCCCTGGCGGCCTGGTCCGAGCGGCTCGCGCGGCTGGCGGCGCAGGTCCCGGCCGATCGGTTGCGGTTCGCCGCCGCCCTGGGCCACGCCTTCGACTATTACGACGGCCTGACCTTCGAGATCCGCAGCGCGGCGCTGGCGGACGAGCGGCCGGTGGCGGTCGGCGGCCGCTACGACGGCCTGCTGGCGCGGCTGGGCGGGGCGGCGACGCCGGCGGTGGGTTGCATGGTCCGCCCCTGGCGCGCCTTCGCGGGAGGCGAATCGTGAGCGAACCCCTGATCGTCGCCCTGCCGTCCAAGGGGCGGACCAAGGAGCAGGTGGAGGCCTGGCTCGCCGACTGCGGCCTGGACCTGAAGGCCGCCGGTGGCGACCGCGGTTACCTGGCCAGCCTGAAAGGGCTGGACGGGGTGCAGGTGCGGCTGCTGTCCGCCGGCGACATCGCCGACGCCCTGGACGGCGGGGACGTCCACCTGGGCGCCACCGGCGAGGACCTGCTGCGCGAGCGCGGGGCGGATCTGGAGAGCCGCGTGCTGTTCCTGCGCGCCTTGGGCTTCGGCCGCGCCGACCTTGTGGTGGCCGCGCCCAAGAGCTGGCTCGACGTGGAGACCATGGCCGACCTGGAGGAGGTGGCGCACGACTACCTGGCGCGCACCGGCCGGCGGATGCGGGTGGCCACCAAATATTTCGTTCAGACCCGCGCCTTCTTCGCCCGATACGGGGTGGCCGACTATCGAATCACCGAATCCGGCGGCGCCACGGAGGGCGCGCCGGCGGCGGGCGCGGCCGAGCTGATCGTCGATATCACCACCACCGGCGCCACCCTGGCGGCCAACGGCCTCAAGGTGTTGTCCGACGGCCTGATCCTGAAGAGCCAGTTCCAGCTCGCCGCGTCCTTGCGCGCCGCCTGGACCGCGCCGCAACTGGCCGCCGCCGAGCGGCTGCTGCGGGTGGTGGAGGCCCGCGCCGTCGCCCGGTCCAGCGCCACCCTGGTCTGGCCGGTGGGCGAAGGCGCCGGCGAGGCCGCCGTGATCGCGGCGCTCGTCGCCGCCGGCGCCACGCGGCGCCCCAGCGGGCTGCTGATCGCCGCCGACCGCGCCGCCGCCGCCGCCGCCGACCTGACCGCCGCCGGCCTGGGCCCGGTGACCGTGGCGCGCCCGGACTTCGTCTTCGACGTGGGCTGCCCGCCCTATGAGCGCCTGGCGGGCCTGTTGAAGCTGGGCTGTTAATCGTCGCCCTATTTTTGGCTCACTCGTCAGAAAACACCGATAAACCGTGTCAACTTTGTCGTGATCGCGGAAAACTGAACGCCAGATGAAGCGTCCGCGGCCCGTGGTCGGTTGACTCAGGAAAAAAATTGCCGCTTTGTCATGAAGCGAGGGACATGACGGCGCCTAGTCCGAAGGTCTCCCGGCGTTTCGGGGAGGAAACGCCTCTTATATGAGCGAACGCTCAGAATTCGGCCCGCTGCGACTATCCCCCGCAGCGGGCCAAATTTTTGCCTGACGTCGATTTTGACGTCGATGTCAAAAATATCCGCCCCCCGCGAGAGCGCCGCGTCCTGACCCATTCCTTATCGTGCGCCTTTTTCGGGCGCGCCTGATCACCAGATGCGCACGCGCTGCTCCGGCGGCACGTACATCTTGTCGCCTGGCTTGACACCGAAGGCCTCGTAGAAGGCGTCGATGTTGCGCACGGGGACGTCGACCCGGTACTCCGGCGGCGAATGCGGGTCGGCCACCAGTTGCTTGCGCAGGCTTTCGTCCCGGTTCTTCGAGCGCCAGACCTGCGCCCAGCCGAGGAACACCCGCTGGTCGCCGGTCAATCCGTCGATCACCGGCGCCGGCTTGCCGTCCAGCGACAGGTGGTAGGCGTCCAGCGCCAGCAGCAGCCCGCCGAGGTCGGCGATGTTCTCGCCCATGGTCAGGTCGCCGTTGATGTGCGCGCCGGGCAGCGGCTCGATCGCCGAGAACTGGGCGCCGAGCTTCCTGGCCTGGACCTGGAATTTCGCCGCGTCCTCGGCGGTCCACCAGTCGGTGAGCCGGCCGTCGCCGTCCGACTTGCGGCCCTGGTCGTCGAAGCCGTGGGTGATCTCGTGGCCGATCACTCCGCCGATGCCGCCGTAGTTCACCGCCGGGTCGCCGTCGGGATCGAAGAACGGCGGCTGCAGGATGGCGGCGGGGAAGACGATCTCGTTCTTGGTGGACGAGTAGTAGGCGTTGATCGTCGGAGGGGTCATGCCCCATTCGCTGCGATCCACCGGCCCGTTCAGGCGGCCCACCCGGTAGCGCCAGTCGAAGGCCGCGGCGCGCTCCACGTTGCCGTAGAGATCGCCGTCCCTGATCTCCAGCCCGGCGTAGTCGCGCCATTTGTCGGGATAGCCGATCTTGACGTTGAACTTGGACATCTTCTCCAGCGCCTTGGCCTTGGTGGCCGGCGCCATCCAGGTCAGCCGCTCGATCCGGGCCTTCATGGCGGTGCGGATGTCGCCCACCAGGGCCTCCATCTTGGCCTTGCTCTCGGCCGGGAAGTAGGCGTCGACATAGACCTTCCCCAAGGCCTCGCCGATCTGGCTGTCCACCAGGGCGACGCCGCGCTTCCACCGCGGCCGCTGCTGCGGCGTGCCGGAGAGGATCTTGTCGCGGAACGCGTAGTGCGCCTGGTCGAAGGGCTTGGCGAGGTAGGGGGCGGCGTTGTCCACGAGGCCGAACGCGGCCCAGGCCCGCAGCGTCTCCACCGGGGTCGCGGCGAAGATCGCGGCGATCTTGGGGAAGGCGGTGTTCTCGGCCACCACCACGCGGGTGGCGGACCCCAATTCGGCGCCATCCAGATAGGCCTTCCAGTCGAACCCGGGCGCGAATTCGGCCAGCTTCGCCGTCTCCACCGGATTGTAGGTCTTGTCGTCGTCCCGACGCTCGGCACGGGTCCAGGAGACCTTGGCGATCTCGGTCTCCACCGCGACGATCGCCTTGGCCGCCGCCGCCGCGTCGGGCCAGCCCGCCAGCGTCAGCATCTGGGCCACATAGGCCTGGTACTTGGCCTTCTGCTCGGCGAAGCGCGGCTCCAGGTAATAGTCGCGGTCGGGCAGGCCGAGGCCCCCCTGGATCAGATAGACCGCGTAGTGCTGCGGATCCTTGGCGTCGTCATAGACCTGGGCGTTGAAGAAGGCGCCGCCGAAGGCGTGCTGCGATCGGCCCATCAGCCGCGCCAGGTCGGATCGGGTCTTGGCGGCGCGGATGGCGGCGAGGTCGGCCGCCAGCGGCCGGGCGCCCAGGGCGTCGACCTTCGCCTCGTCCATGAAGCTGCGGTAGAGGGCGCCGATCTGCGCGCTCTCGCCCGTCGCCGACCCGTCGGCGGCGGCCTTCTCCAGCACCGCGCGCATGCGCGCCTGCGACAGCTCGCTCAGCAGGTCGAACGCCCCGAAGCGCGACCGGTCCGGCGGGATCTGCAGCTTCGCCACATAGCTCCCGTTGGCGTAGCCATAGAAGTCGTCCTGCGGCCGCACCGCCGGGTCGCGCCCCGCCAGGTCGAAGCCCCAGGCGCCCATGCGCGGCGCCTTGGCCAGATCGGCCGCGGAGACGTCGCCCGCGCTGGCCGGCGCCTCGGCGGCTCCGGCCTGGGCGGCGGCGAAGGTCAGCACGGCCGCAGCCGCGCCGGACAGAAATCGAGTCATGAAGGATCGAGCCTTGCGGAAGGGGGGAGGTGGCGCGACCTTGCCGAGCCGAGGCCGGAATGGCCCGTTACATTTTTGTTACGTAATAACGCTCAGTGCGCCATGCCGGCGTGGTCGTGCATGGGTTCCGCCGCCGGGGCGGCCACGGCGACCTTGAAAGTCACCTTCATCCGCTCGCCCGAGGCGAAGACCAGGGTGGCGGGAAAACTGTCCCCCGCCTTCAGGGGCTGCTTCAGGCCCAGCAGCATCAGGTGCAGGCCGCCCGGCGCGAACGTCACCGTCTGGCCGGGCGGGATCGGCGTCGCAGGCTGCGGCCGCATGGACATGACGCCCCCGGTCATGGACGAGCGATGCACTTCCACCCGCGCCGCCGCCGGCGTCTCCACCGCGGTCAGCGTCTCGGCGGCCTTGCCGCGGTTGCTCAGCGTCAGATAGCCCGCCCCGTTCATCCCGGCGGCGGCCGGGCGGCTCCAGGGCTGGGCCGCCTCCAGCCCGCCCAGGCGGTAGGTCGCGGCGGCGGCCGGCGCGGCGGCCAGGATGGCGAGGGCGGTCAAGAGGCGGCGCATGTGGGGCGTCCTAGTGGTGATGGGCGTTGGGGTCGGCGACGGCCGGCGTCACGCGGACGCTGGGGGCGGGGTGGGACAGGCCGGTCTCCCCGGGGTCGGGGATCTCGATCCATTGGCTCTCCTCGGCGCCGCAGGTCTGCACCGTGGGGAAATAGAGCGGGCCCGCCGCCTGCGGAAGGCGCGCCAGCAGGGCGAACTCGTCGAACTGGTCCGCCGGCAGCTCGCCGCGCCAGGTGACCGCCGCCGTCCGGGCCTCGCCGCCGGGCGAGGGCGGATCGCGCGTCAGCGTCAGCGTCCAGCCGGGCTTGGGCTGCGGCCGCGCCTGGGCGAGCTCGGCCGGGATCTCGATCCGCAGGGCCGTGGTGGCCGCCTCGCCGCAGCCGTGTCCGACCCGAAAGCGGATCGCCTGGTAGCTCCCGGCGGGAGCCTCCGCGGGGTCGGCCGCGACGTGGGCCTGCGCGGCCAGGGCGGCCAGGGACGCCAGGGCCGCCAGGGCGAGGCGCTTCAGGATCCGCATCTCAGGATCGTCATCTGGGGCCTCCGCCGGACCAATCGCCCGCCGCGCGGGCGGGCGCCCGTCGGTAGCGCCGCGCCACGCCAAACAGAAGCGCCAATCGACGCCCGGCCGCCGCCGCGCGCCCAAACCCCGTCGCGCGACGCCGGCCGCCCTGCCATAGTCCCGGCCGAAATCAGGAGACCGGATGGAAGCTCACATATCGCCCAGCAACTACAAGGACCTCGTGCTGTTCCTGGCCACCGCCGGGATCGTCGTGCCGCTGTTCCGCCGCTGGAAACTGAGCCCCGTCCTGGGGTTCCTGGGCGCGGGCGTGCTGCTCGGGCCGCACGGCCTTGGGGCCCTGGCCGAACGGCTGCCGTGGCTCGGCTACTTCACCATCGACAACGCCGCGGAGGTGGCCCAGCTCGGCGAGTTCGGGGTGGTCTTCCTGCTGTTCATGATCGGCCTGGAGCTGTCGTGGGAACGGCTGCGCCTCCTGCGCCTCTACGTGTTCGGCCTGGGGGCCCTGCAGGTGGCCGTCTGCACGGCGGCGATCGCGGCGGCCGCCCTGGCGCTGGGCCTGCCGCCGGCGGCCGCGATGGCCACCGGCGCGGCGCTGGCGCTGTCCTCCACGGCCGTGGTGATGCCCATCCTCACCGAGCAGAAGCGCCAGCATTCCCAGGCGGGCCGCGTCACCTTCTCGGTGCTGCTGTTCCAGGACCTGGCGGTGGCGCCGATCCTGATCACCATCGCCGTCGTGGGCTCCCAGGGGGCCGCCGGCGTCTCCCCCAACATCCTGCTGGCCTTCGCGCCCGCCGCCCTGGGCGTGCTCATCCTGGTGGCGTTCGGCCGGCTGCTGCTGCGGCCCATGCTGCGCTCGGTGGCCAAGGCCAAGAGCGAAGAGATGTTCATGGCCGCCTGCCTGCTGGTGGTGGTGGGGGCGGGCCTGGTCAGCGCGCTCACCGGCCTGTCCATGGCCATCGGCGCCTTCATCGCCGGCCTGCTGCTGGCCGAGACCGAGTTCCGCCACGAGGTCGAGGTCACCATCGAGCCGTTCAAGGGCCTGCTGCTGGGCCTGTTCTTCCTGTCGGTGGGCATCAATCTCGACCTGTCGCTGCTGGCCTCCCAGCCGCTGGTCGCCGTCGGGGCGGCGCTGGGCCTGATCACCCTCAACGCCAGCGTGGTGTTCGGCCTGGCGCGGCTGTTCGGCCTGAACGGGCGCAGCGCCATCGAGGCCGCCCTGCTGCTGGCCGGCGGCGGCGAGTTCGCCTTCGTGATCCTGTCTTCGGCCATGACCGAGGGGGTCGTCGACCCGCAGATCGGCCAGATGGTGCTGGTGGCCTCGACGCTGTCGATGATGAGCATCCCGCTGCTGGCCTGGGCGGGCCTGCGGCTGGGCGGGCGCAAGGTGACGCCGGCGGAACTGCCGGCGGACCCGGCGACGCATCCGGAGCGGGTGAAGGCGCCCCAGGTGCTGATTGTCGGCTACGGCCGCGTCGGCCAGCTGGTGGGCGAGATGCTGCATCGCCACGATATCCCCTGGGTGGCGGCCGAGCGGGACGCCAAGCTCGTGGAGCAGGGCCGCCGCGCCGGCGAGGCCATCTACTTCGGCGACGGCGCCCGCGCCGAATTCCTGAAGCGCTGCGGCCTGGGCGAGGCGGCCGCCCTGGTGGTCACCATGGACGACGGCCTGGGCGTGGAGACGGTGGTCGCGGTGGGGCGGGAGCTACGGCCGGACCTGACCATCGTCGCCCGGGCCCGTGACGCCCGGCACGCCGAGCGGCTCTATCAGCTGGGCGCCACCGACGCCGTGCCCGAGACGGTGGAGGCGAGCCTGCAGCTCTCCGAGGCGCTGCTGGTGGAGATCGGCGTGCCCATGGGGCTGGTGATCGCCTCCATCCACGAGCGGCGCGACGCCTTCCGCAAGGACCTCAACCGGCCCGACGCCATGGGCGGGCGCATGCGCCGCTACCGGCAATCGGGCGTCTGAACGTCGGTGAGGCTTGCTACTGGGCGCAATCCAGGCCAGCTTGGCCCCGATGCTAATTTCCCGTGGCAAGGGAAACGGCGCAGACCGGCGCTTAAGACCGGGATGGCGCCCGGAACCAACCTCGGGCATGGGCGTTGTGGCCGTCGACGGGGAAGGGGTCCGTCGCGCAACCAGGGGGTATTGCTTCTTTAACGAAGAGTGGTCCACGGATCGTTTCGAGCTGGCGCCGTCTTGCGGGGTCGGAACGTTTCGACCCGGAATTGCGCCCGGGGGCGCGACGGCAGGACGCCGTTCCGCCTACCCCACAGCGACGCAGGGCCGGCAGCTTCGGCGTCTGTCGCCGATCAATATAATTGTAACGGGAAGTGTGGCTTTGGTGACACTCACCTCATGTCTCAAGCTTGTTATATGACGCGGGTCATTTGGCCGCACCACTGAGGGCACAAGAGAGGGCTCTGAATATGAAATTCAAACTCCTGGCGGGAGCCGCCGTCGCGGCGGCCTTCGTCGCAACGGGCGCGAGCGCCCAAGAGGGCTGGTACGGCGCGATCGACCTTGGCTATCACTGGCCTGAGGGCATCGAGGCCAAGTCGTCGGCCAACGCTGCCAATGGCTCGCCATATCGGTGGACCATCGACCAGAAAAAGGACTGGGCCGGCTTCGTGCGGCTCGGCTACCAGGTCAACCCGAACTGGCGGGTGGAACTGGAGGGCGGCTATCGCCCGGGCGACCTCGACGCGGTTCGCGGCGATCCGGCCAATAACGCCATCATCGGGCTCTGCGCCCCCGGCGTCGCCCGCACCGCGGCCGCGCCGGCCTGCGGCACCCCGGAGGGCGACCTCAAGGCTTGGACGCTGATGGCCAATGTCATCTACGACATCCTGCCCGACTCCGCGATCAACCCGTTCATCGGCGCCGGCGTGGGCATCAACCACTCCAAGCTCCAGACCCTGGGTCAGTTCTCGACGGTCACGGGCGCGATCACGGCCACCAATCCGGCGCGTCAGAACCTCACCATCGACGATAGCGACACTGCTTTCGCGTGGCAGGCGCTGGCCGGCCTGGCCTGGAAGGCCACCGACAAGCTGAACGTCGACCTGACGTACCGCTACCTCGGCGGCTCGGACATGGACTTCGCCTCGGTGGGCTCAAACGCCCTGCAGCCGGGCGTGTTCTCGGGCGACTACAAGGACCAGTCGGTGACGCTGGGCCTGCGGTACTCCTTCGCTTCGCCGCCGCCCCCGCCGCCTCCGCCCCCGCCGCCGCCTCCGCCGCCTCCCCCGCCGCCTCCGCCTCCCCCGCCGCCGCCGCCGGCGCCGGCCTATGAGGCCAAGCAGTTCATCGTGTACTTCCCGTTCGATCAGTACGTGCTGACGCCGGAAGCGCAGAGCGTGGTGCAGGAAGCCGCGAACTACGCCAACAGCGGCAACGCGACCCAGGTGGTGGTGATCGGCCACGCCGACACCTCCGGCTCGGCGGCCTACAACGTCCGCCTGTCCGAACGCCGGTCCAAGGCCGTCGCCGACGCCCTGGTGGGCCTGGGCGTCGCCCAGACCAAGCTCAGCGTCGACTGGAAGGGCGAGTCGCAACCCGCCGTTCCGACCGCCGATGGCGTGAAGGAACCGCTGAACCGCCGCTCGACGATCGACATCAACTTCTGATCTCGATCACGCGCGACGGCTGACGCCGACGACATGGGAGCCCGGCCGAAAGGCCGGGCTCCTTTTGTTTGATCCTCCATCAGCGCGAGGAACAGTCGCGGCCACTGACTTGGCTCCCCATGACAAGATGGCGACGGCCCAAAGATCCTCCCCTAGCGCGCAGCCCGGTTGAGGATCCTGGAAGGGACAATCCCGCGGGCTGAGTTGGGTGGAGGCCGTGTGAAAACTCACGCGCGCCGGCCGTCTCCGACAGGACAGCGCTCCGCTTGCCGCGCCGGCCGCGTCCGACCATTGTCCAGGGATGTGGGGAGCGCCCATGGACGACCTTGATCGGGAGAAGTTTGCGGACGAGCGGGCCGTCCTGGCGGGCCTGCTGTCGCCTGCGCCGCTGGACGCCGCCGGCCGGGCCGCGACCCAGGCCGAGGCCGAGGCGCTGGTCGCCGCCGCCCGCGTCCGCTCCCGCCGCCAGGGGGTGGTGGAAAGTTTCCTGCAGGAGTTCTCGCTCTCCACCCGGGAAGGCCTGGCGCTCATGTGCCTGGCCGAGGCCCTGCTGCGCACCCCCGACGAGGCCACCCGCGACCGGCTGATCGCCGAGAAGATCGCCTCGGCCGACTGGGCCAGCCACATCGGCCGCTCCGACAGCCTGCTGGTCAACGCCTCCACCTGGAGCCTGATGCTCACCGGCCGGCTGATCGAGCCGGACGAGGAGGCGCGCCGCGACCTGCCGGGGTTCGTCCGCCGGCTGGCCGGGCGCCTCAGCGAGCCGGTGATCCGCCAGGCGGTGGCCGCCGCCGTGCGCATCATGGGCGAGCAGTTCGTCCTGGGGCGAACGATCGAGCACGCCCTGCGCCGGGCCGCCGCCGAAGGCTTCGTCTGCTCCTTCGACATGCTGGGCGAGGGCGCCCGCACCGTCGCCGACGCCGAGGGCTACGAGGCCGCCTACGCCCGGGCCCTGGACGCGGTGGCGGCCCAGCAGGACGGCCGCGGGCCGGAGCAGGGGCACGGCGTCTCGGTCAAGCTCTCGGCGCTGTCCCCGCGCTACGAGGCGCGCCAGGAGGCCCGGGTCTGGAACGAGCTCTATCCGCGGCTGCTGCGCCTGGCCGCCGTCGCCGCCCGGGCCGACGTCAACTTCACCCTGGACGCCGAGGAGGCCGACCGCCTGGCGCTGTCGCTGGGGCTGCTCGACCGGCTGGCGCGCGAGCCGCAGCTCGGCGACTGGCGCGGCCTGGGCCTGGCGGTGCAGGCCTACCAGAAGCGCGGAACGCTGACCGTGGCCGCCGTGGCAGGCATCGCGCGGGCCAGCGGACGGCGGCTGATGGTGCGCCTGGTCAAGGGCGCCTACTGGGATTCCGAGATCAAGCGCGCCCAGGTGGGCGGCCATCCGTCCTATCCGGTGTTCACCACCAAGGCGGCGACGGACCTCTCCTACCTCGCCTGCGCCCGGGCGCTGCTGGACGCCGGCCCGGCGCTCTATCCGCAGTTCGCCACCCACAACGCCCACACCCTGGCGGCGGTGCGGCGGATGGCGGGAGCGGCGCCCTTCGAGTTCCAGCGCCTGCACGGCATGGGCGAGGCGCTCTACGCCGGCGCGGCGGCGCGCTACGGCGACTTCCCCTTGCGGGTCTACGCCCCGGTCGGCGGCCATGAGGCGCTGTTGCCCTACCTGGTCCGGCGGCTGCTGGAGAACGGCGCCAACACCTCTTTCGTCCACGCCTTGCTCGACGCGCGCACGCCGGCGGCGGTCGTGGTCGCCGACCCGATCGCGGCGGTGGAAAAGGCCGGCGGCAGCCCGCATCCGCGCATCCCGGCGCCGGTCGACCTCTACGGGGCCAGCCGCCGCAATTCGCGCGGCGTCGACCTCTCCATCGCCGAGGCGCGGCGGGCCCTGACCGATGCGATCGCCGAGCTCGACGCCGAGCCGCTGTATGGCGGGCCGGTGCTCTCCGGGCGCATGGTCGACCGCGGCCCCGGCGAGGCGCGCGTGGCGCCGGCCGACCACGGCCGCAGGATCGGCGAGGCCTGGGCCGCCTCGGCCGCGGACGTCGACGCGGCGTTCCAGGCCGCCCGCCGCGCCCAGCCCGCCTGGGATGAGCGCGGCGGCGCCGGGCGTGCGGTGATCCTGCGGGCCATGGCCGACGCCCTGGAGGCCGACCGCAACCGGCTGGTGGCGATCTGCGCGCGGGAAGCCGGCAAGACCCTGGCCGACGGCGTGGCCGAGGTGCGCGAGGCCGCCGACTTCTGCCGCTACTACGCCGCCCTCGCCGAGCGGCGGTTCGGCGGGCCGGAAACCCTGACCGGGCCCGTGGGGGAGACCAACAGCCTGTCGCTGCACGGTCGCGGCGTGTTCGCGGCGATCAGTCCCTGGAACTTCCCGCTGGCCATCTTCACCGGCCAGATCGCCGCGGCCCTGGCGGCCGGCAACGCCGTGATCGCCAAGCCCGCCGAGCAGACGCCGCTGATCGCCTCCGTGGCCGTGCGGCTGTTCCACAAGGCCGGCCTGCCGGCGGACCTCCTGCATCTGGTTCCCGGCGACGGGGCGTCCATCGGCCAGGCGGCGGTCGCCCACCCCCTCTGCGCCGGGGTCGCCTTCACCGGCGGGACCGAGACCGCCTGGGCGATCAACCGCACGCTGGCGGCGCGCGCCGGGCCGATCATCCCCTTCATCGCCGAGACCGGCGGCCTGAACGCCATGTTCGTCGACACCACCGCGCTGCGCGAGCAGGTGATCGACGACGTGGTCGCCTCGGCCTTCGGCTCGGCGGGCCAGCGGTGCTCGGCGCTACGGATGCTGTTCGTCCCGCACGAGACGGCGGACATGCTGACCCGGGGCCTGGCCGGCGCGCTGGATGCGCTGGTGCTCGGCGATCCGGCCGATGCGGCCACCGATGTCGGGCCGGTGATCGACGCCGAGGCCCAGGCGGCGCTGGAGGCGCACCTGGCCCGGCTCGACCGCGAGGCCAAGGTGCTGTGGCGCGGGTCGCCGCCCTCGGGCGGGACCTATTTCGCGCCCGTGCTGGCGGAGATCCCGGGCGCGGCCTTCCTGCAGAAGGAGGTGTTCGGGCCGGTGCTGCACCTGGTGCGCTACGACCCGGCGCGACTGGAGGCCGCCGCCGCGCCCCTGGTCGCCGCCGGCTATGGCCTGACGCTGGGGGTCCACAGCCGGCTGGAGTCCTTTGCCGAAGAGGTGCGCCGGGTGGTCCCGGCCGGCAACGCCTATGTCAACCGCTCGATGATCGGCGCGGTGGTGGGCGTCCAGCCGTTCGGCGGCGAGGGGCTCTCCGGCACCGGCCCGAAGGCCGGCGGACCCGATTCGCTGCAGCGCTACGCCGTCGAGCGGGCGCTCAGCGTCAACATCGCCGCTCAAGGCGGCGATCCGACGCTGCTGAACCTCGGAAGCTGACGCAGCGCGAGCTCCTCCCCTGTCGCGAAGACGACGGGGGAGGTGGATTCCGCCGCAGGCGGAAGACGGAGGGGGCGCGGGGCCGCGCCTCCGAGTCAGCGATGTCGCGCCCCCTCCGTCACGTCTGGCGTGCCGCGAGCCGCGCCACCTCCCCCGAAGTCTTCGCTTCGAGGGAGGAGCGAGATCACCCCATGACCAATATCCACACGCCGATCGCGGCGAAGCTTGCGGCCGCCAGGCCGCGGATCAGTTTCAGCGGCAGGCGCTTGGCGGCCGCCTCGCCGATCAGCACCACCGGAACATTGGCGATCATCATGCCCAGGGTGGTGCCGGCCGCGACCATGAAGACCTCGTGGAATCGCGCCGCCAGCGCCACCGTCGCCACCTGGGTCTTGTCGCCCATCTCCACGAAGAAGAACGCGACCAGGGTCGTCAGGAAGATCGAGCTGCCGCGCGCCTTGGGGCTTTCCTTTTCCTCGTCGAACTTGTCGGGGATCAGCGCCCAGGCGGCGAAGGCCAGGAAGGCCAGGCCCAGCACCCAGCGCATCCAGGGGCCCTGCAGGAAGGCGCCGGCGGCGACGCCCACCGCGGCGGCCAGCAGGTGATTCGCGATCGTGGCGGCCAGGACGCCCAGGATGATCGGGACCGGCTTGCGGAACTTGGCGGCCAGGAGCAGGGCCAGGAGCTGGGTCTTGTCGCCGATCTCGGCGATGGCCACCAGGCCGGTGGAGACGAACAGGGGCTGCAGCAGCATCGAGGAGTCCTAGCGGGGCCGAGGCGTACCCATGGCGTTCCGCGCCGCCGGCCCCGCAATAGGTCGACACGCGAAAGCCAAAGGTCTCGCCAAGCTAGGCCGGACGCGCCATGCCGGGGCCGAATCGGCCTGCGGCAAGTCTGTTGACGCGTCCCCCGCGGGAGGTGCGGGCGGCTACTCCCCAGTGACGCGGGTCGACTTAGGGAGTTGCGCCCGTCCTGGCAAGGCCGCCGGGGGGCAGGCTAATTTGTCACAGGTTTTTGAGATCCTGCCGCGAGCCGAAAAACCGAGCGCAGACAAGGCGCGGCCGGCGGCGTTAACCTTTCGTTGAGAAAAAACTCCGGGTGCGGCGAAACTCGCCGCATTGACGAGTCATTAGCGAAGGTGTCCCCATATGTAGGTCATGAGGGCGGTCCGCCCCCAAGATGTAGCGTCAGGCGGGGGGCCTGCCGCGCGTGCACAAGCCGGGTTTTGAGTCATGAACGGTAGCGAAGCAGCGAAACTGACGGTGGAGACGACGGCTCGGGCGGGCAAGCCGCGCGCCGAGCGGCCGCAGCTCCAGCTTGTCCGCAAGGTCGAGGTGGACCGCAGCCGCGACGCGCTCTTGACCGACTTCGGCAAGACCACGCTGGAGGACCGCTACCTGCTGGCCGGCGAGAGCTACCAGGACATGTTCGCCCGGGTCGCCACGGCCTTCGCCGATGACGCCGACCACGCCCAGCGGATCTACGACTACATCTCCAACCTGTGGTTCATGCCTTCGACGCCGGTGCTGTCGAACGGCGGCGCCGGCCGCGGCCTGCCGATCTCCTGCTTCCTGAACGCGGTGCCTGATTCGCTCGAAGGCATCACCGGGGTGTGGAACGAGAACGTGGCGCTGGCCTCCAACGGCGGCGGCATCGGCACCTACTGGGGCGGGGTGCGCTCCATCGGCGAGAAGGTGAAGGGCGCGGGCCAGACCAGCGGCATCATCCCCTTCATCCGGGTGATGGACAGCCTGACGCTGGCGATCAGCCAGGGTTCGCTGCGCCGCGGCTCGGCGGCGGTCTACCTCGACGTCCACCATCCGGAGATCGAGGAGTTCCTGGAGATCCGCAAGCCGTCGGGCGACTTCAACCGCAAGTCGCTCAACCTGCACCACGGCATCTCGGTCACCGATGAGTTCATGGAGGCGGTGCGCGAGGGCGCGATGTTCGGCCTGCGCTCGCCGAAGGACAATGCGGTGGTGCGCGAGATCGACGCCCGTTCGCTGTGGCAGAAGATCCTCGAGGTCCGGCTGCAGACCGGCGAGCCCTATCTGATCTTCTCCGACGCCGTGAACCGCTCCATGCCGGCCCACCAGCGGGCCCTGGGCCTGAAGGTGCGCCAGTCGAACCTCTGCTCGGAGATCATGCTGCACACCGGCAAGGACCACCTGGGCGTCGAGCGCACCGCGGTCTGCTGTCTGTCGTCGGTCAACGCCGAGAAGTTCCTGGAGTGGCGCGACCACCCGACCTTCATCGAGGACGTCATGCGTTTCCTCGACAACGTGCTGCAAGACTTCATCGACCGCGCCCCGCCGGAAATGAAGCACGCGATCTATGCGGCCATCCGCGAGCGCTCGGTTGGCCTGGGCCTGATGGGCTTCCACTCCTTCCTGCAGGGCCAGAACGTGCCGTTCGAATCGGCCCTGGCGAAGTCCTGGAACATGCGGCTGTTCAAGCACCTGCGCCGCCAGTGCGACGCCGCCTCCCGCGTGCTCGCCGCCGAGCGCGGGCCCTGCCCGGACGCGGCCGAGCAGGGCGTGATGGAGCGGTTCAGCCACAAGCTGGCCATCGCGCCCACCGCCTCGATCTCGATCATCTGCGGCGGCACCAGCGCCGGCATCGAGCCGGTGCCGGCCAACATCTACACCCACAAGACCCTGTCCGGCTCCTTCGCGGTCAAGAACCCCTACCTGGAGCGGCTGCTGGACACGAAGGGCAAGAACACCGCGGCGATCTGGGACTCGATCCTGGAGAACGAGGGTTCGGTGCAACACCTGGATTGCCTCAGCGCCGACGAGAAGGACGTCTACAAGACCGCCTTCGAGCTCGACCAGCGCTGGGTCGTCGAACTGGCCGCCGACCGCACGCCGGACATCTGCCAGTCGCAGTCGGTGAACATCTTCCTGGCCGGCGACGTGGACAAGTGGGACCTGCACATGCTGCACTGGCAGGCCTGGGAACGCGGCTGCAAGTCGCTCTACTACCTGCGCTCCAAGTCGGTGCAGCGGGCCTCCCACGCCGGCGGCGAGATGGCCGTGGCGATGCGGCTGGGCGAGACGGAGAAGACCGACTACGACGAATGCCTCGCCTGCCAGTGAGAGGCGCAGAACGCTTCACGCAGGCCATCGGAATCGCCGCCGCGCCTTGCACAACGATCTTTGCTGGCCCAACGAACGGATTCATGATTCCTCAGGTTCATAGGCTGTAAGAAGTTCACGTCGCCGTTCCATGAGCGGCGAGATGGGACTGGAGGAAGCGATGAAGCCGTGGGCCGTCATGGCCACCGCGGCGGGCTGCCTGGCGACGACGCCGGCGGCGGCCCAGTCGGCGAAACCGGCGCCAAGCCAGGCGCTGCGCGCCGCCGCCTTCGCGCCTGTGATATCCGACAATTCCGACTTCAGCCGCCTGATCAATCACGACGCCTATGTGGCGGGCGAGGGCCCGGCCGCCTGGACGGAGGGCTCGGTCCGGCTGCGCGACCGCCGCAACGCCGTCGACACCCTGCGCGTCTCCGTGGGCGGGGTGATGCGCACGCCGGGCGGAACGCCGCTGAACATCTCGCGCGCCCAGTTCGAAAGCCGCGACTACGAGGTCTCGGTGACCCGCAACTGGCCCGCCGCCGTGCGGGTCGGCGCGGGGCCCTTCGATGTGGACGTCTCGCCGCATGCGGGCGTGGGGATGAGCAGCTACGGCGGCCTCGCCGAAGCCGGCGCCATGCTGCGGATGCGGCCGAGCCGCGACGACGAGGCGGTGGAGCGGCTGCGCGACATGGGCGTCGGCGACGGCGCCCGCTTCGGCGACACCGGCCGCTGGTATCTGTTCATGGCCGCCAGCGGACGGGCCGTCGGGCTGAACATGCTGCGCCGCGACGGCGGTTGGGACCGCGCCGGCTGGACCACCGACCCCTCGAGCGCCCTGGTGGGCGACGCCCAGCTCGGCGTCGGCTGGCGCAAGGGCGCGGTGCAGGGCTCCCTGGGCTACGTCCACCGCGAGGTGAAGGGCGAACACATGGTCTTCGGCCAGGAGACCAAGAAGGACTCCCTCCTGGCCCTCACCCTCAGCATCAAGCCGGGCGAGTAGGGCGCCGACCGTTCCCAACGCCCGTCATCACCCGATCAAGCCGGGCGATGACGAGATTATAGATCGCGGACCTTACCCCGCCTTCACGTCCTCCCACCCGTCCTCGAACGGGAACCGCTCGGCCCAGAACGCGGCCAGCCGGGGCTCGGCGTCCACCCGCCGCACCACCTCGCCCATCTTCGGCGCCACCTCGTAGAACCGTCGCCGCCGCGGGCCCCAGCGCGAGACCACAGTCACATAGAGGTCGAGCACTGAGATCTCATCGCCCAGCAGATAGCGGCCGGGTGCGACCTGCGGCTCCATCTGCGCCCAGCAGTGGGCGATGCGCTCGGCGGTCCGCGCCTTGATGACCGCCTCGTGCGCCTTGTCCGCCGCCAGCCGGCCAGGATCGTCGCGCACCCAGTAGAGGGCGTAGATCTGCGCGGCGACATAGGCCATCCAGCGCAGGAACGCCGGCCGCTGCGGCGCGCCCAGCGCCGGCGACAGGCGCCCGTCCGGATGCGTGTCGGCCAGCCAGATGAGGATCGCCGCGCTCTCGGTCATCAGCTCGCCGGAGGGCAGCACCAGCGCCGGGACCTGGCGCATGGGGTTGAGGCCTGCCAGCGCCTCGGCGTCGGCGGGCTTGTCGTAGGGCGCCCGCTCGACCACCTGATAGGGAAGGCCGAGCAGCGTCAGCGCCGCCTCGACCATCACCGAGCCCGAGCCTGCGGCGCCATAGACGATGTAGCGGTTAGTCATCGGTTGTCCCCAGGTTCGCCCACAAGACTTAGCGGGGATGCGGCAATGTGGCCGCTACATGTTGCGTTAACCGGGCTAGGGTTGGGACCTGTCCGGAGCAAGCTTGCTCGATTCGCCGAGGGATGTTGAACCATGGCCGCCAACCTCCGAGCCCTGCCGGGCCTGCTCACCCCCTCCTACGCCTACAAGCCGTTCCGCTATCCGTGGGCCTATGAATTCTGGAAGAAGCAGCAGCAGGTCCACTGGATGCCCGAGGAGATTCCGCTGGGCGAGGACCTCAAGGACTGGGCCTCCAAGCTGAACGACCGCGAGCGCAACCTGCTCACCCAGATCTTCCGGTTCTTCACCCAGTCGGACGTCGAGGTGAACGACAACTACATGGAGCGCTACGCCCGCGTCTTCAAACCCACCGAGATCAAGATGATGCTGGCCTCGTTCTCCAACATGGAGACGATCCACATCGCCGCCTACGCCCTGCTGCTCGAGACCATCGGCATGCCGGACGCCGAGTTCACGGCCTTCCTCGACTACCAGGCCATGCGCGACAAGCACGACTACATGCAGACCTTCGGGGTGGACACCGACGCCGACATCGCCCGCACCCTGGCCATGTTCGGCGGCTTCACCGAGGGGCTGCAGCTGTTCGCCAGCTTCGCCATGCTGATGAACTTCCCGCGCCACAACAAGATGAAGGGCATGGGCCAGATCGTCTCCTGGTCGGTCCGCGACGAGAGCCTGCACTGCGAGGGGATCACCAAGCTCTACCACGCCTTCAACGCCGAGACGAAGGCGGTGACCAAGTCCGTCGCCGACGACATTGTCGACTGCTGCAAGACGGTGGTGGGCCTGGAGGACAAGTTCATCGACCTGGCCTTCGAGGCCGGCGAGATCCAGGGCATGACCCCCGACGACATCAAGTCCTACATCCGCTTCATCGCCGACTGGCGCCTGCGCCAGCTGGCCCTGCCGGAGGTCTACGGCCTCCGCGAGAACCCGCTGCCCTGGCTGCAGTCGATGCTCTCGGGCGTCGAGCACGCCAACTTCTTCGAGGCCCGCTCCACCGAGTACTCGAAGGCCGCCACCCGCGGCCAATGGTACGGCGAAGCCGGCGTCTGGAACGCCTTCGACAAGATGATGGGCAAGCGCGGCGAGGGCGTGGGCGCGGAGGGGTAGGGCTAACGATTGGGCCGAACTTGCTCAAGGTTGAGCACATAGGCGTCCTTCACTGCCCCGGTCTTGGCGTCGATCAGCACGGTCAACCCGGCGCTCGTCACTTCCCAAGAGTCGCCTTTGGATATGGCTTCCATTGGCTCCGTAGCTTCGGGTCGCCCCTCTAGTTCCGCTCTTGCGATGGCGATGACTTGCTCGCGTTCTGTTTCGCGTCGCCCAAGTGACAGTCTGCGAGATGAACGCCGAGAGCTGCGAGGCAGAGGACTCGACACATCGTCAGATGCTTCCGGGGCATAAAACTCATGGTGGGTTGCGCAAGGCCGCAGGCAGACTGGCCGCCATGAGATTTAAGCCTCGGCCTGGCCGCCGCCCCTTTGGAACGCCCTGTGATCGAGAGGTATAAGTGTTCCACATTTGTTCTGGATTTCCGCCTCGATCACCGCTAAGCTTACCCGTCCAGCGTCCGGAGCGGCGAGGGGCCTGCGCGCTATACCGGTACACTCCGACCGGTATACCCCCAAACCGCCGCCCTTGACGATCACTCCCGCGTCAGGTCTTTGAAAAGTTTGAATAAAAGGTCTAGATCGCGCCCCGCCTGCAGGGGTAGGCCGCCGCCTCCCACGTCCCGCAGAGGACAGGGGAGGTTAGGCGCCTAAGGCAACGGCTCGCCCACCACCGCCGGGGCCGGGGGCTCTCCCGCCAGGCCGCGGTAGGCCAAGCCGGCGATCACCGCGCCCACGATCGGCGCCGCCCAGAACAGCCACAGCTGCTGCAGGGCCAGGCCGCCGACGAGGAGCGCCGGGCCGGTGCTGCGCGCCGGGTTCACCGAGGTGTTGGTCACCGGGATGCTGATCAGGTGGATCAGGGTCAGCGCCAGGCCGATGGCGATGGGCGCGAAGCCCGCGGGCGAGCGGGTGTCGGTGGCGCCCAGGATCACCATCAGGAACACGAAGGTCATCACCCCCTCGGTGATGGCGGCGGAGACCAGGTCATAGCCGCCGGGCGACTGGGCCCCGAAGCCGTTCACCGCCAAGCCGTTGGGGGCCAGGACGAAGCCCGCCTTGCCGCTGGCGATCAGGTAGATGACGCCCGCGCCCACGAACGCGCCCACCAGCTGGGCGATGACGTAGGGCAGGATGTCCTTGGCCGGGAACCGCTTGCCCGCCCACAGGCCCACCGTCACCGCCGGGTTCAGGTGGCAGCCCGAGATGTGGCCGATGGAATAGGCCATGGTCAGGACCGTCAGCCCGAACGCGAGGGCGACGCCCACGAAGCCGATCCCCAGCTCCGGGAAGCCGGCGGCGAGCACCGCGCTCCCGCAGCCGCCCAGCACCAGCCAGAATGTTCCGAACAGTTCCGCGAACAGCCGCTTGGGAAGTGGAACCATGACGCCGTCTCCTGCTGCCGGGGTCTTGCGCCCCAATGTCGAGAAGTCGACGATCACGCCGTACGGCGACGCTGGCAACGCGTAATTGCAACGCCTGATCGTCGGGCTTCGGAGGCGCATTCGGCCGCCGACGGGTGGAGGTCAGTTCCCCGCCGTCGGCGCCAATGCGAACGGGATGACCAAGGCCGCCATCCACAGGAAGCAGACGAGCTGGATCGCGAAGAAGCCGAAGCGGACACCGATGGCCCGGTTGGAGCCGGAGGCCACATGCACGCTCGTCTGTCCGACGCGGGCGACGACCACCGTGACGGACAGCGCATCGAGCGTCGCCGAGGCGGCGCCCACGGCGGAGGCGGCGAGGACGAGGACGGCGAAGACCGGCAGGTTCTCGACGCAATTCGCATGGCCGCGCACGATGCGGCGGTAGGTCGGTGGGCCGTGCGCTTCGTCGCCGGGGAAGCTGCAAAGCTCGGCACGCCCCGTAAGTATCCGCGACCAGCGGTGGACGCCGACGCCTGCGATCAGCACCATGATCGTCCACATGGCGAACGCCAGCAGGGCCAGGATCGGGACGTTCATCTACGGGACTCCTGAAGGGAGCGGCGGCGCAGATGCGCCGCCGCCGATGTTCACGCGAAGTCGATCGCCACGTCCTTGAGCATGCCGACGCGCGACGGGTTGAGACGAGCGATGGTCTCGAGGAACTTCGGATGGGTCATCCCCGAGCCGATGTAGGTCCAACGGCTGGCCTGGTGCTGCTGCGCCAGGAACCGCTCGCGCTGGTCTTCGCCCAGCGTTCGGCCGACCGCGGCTTCGAAGGCCGCCAAGTCGAAGGCCGCCTGCTGTTTCAGGCCCTGGTCGAAGAAGCCGCCGAGCGCCAGGTAGCCTTCGATCGCCGCCTCGACCTCGACCTGCGACATGCCGGCGGCGAGGGTCTCGACCATCAGGGCGTCGAGATGGGCATGCTGATGCTCCTCCATCCAGTGATGCAGCAGGAGGCTCTTGAACAGCGGGTCGAGGTCGGGGTCGCCTTCGACGCTGTCCTGGAAGTGCCTTTGGGTCATCCACTCGATCTGCAGGATCAGCAGCGCGACCGACAGCGGGTGGTGCGACAGGACGTGGTCGCCGATCGCCTTGGCCGGTCCGATCACCTCGCACGACGTCCCGAAGCCCTCGGCGAACATCTCGCGGAAGCGGCGGAACAGGTGGATATGCTTGGCCTCCTCGCTCGCAAATTCCAGCAGGGCGCGGGCGTGGTAGTCTTCGCCGTTCAGAAAAGGCCGCGCGTGGTCGAGCACGAAGGGGAGGATGAACTCCTCGACGATCCCGAAGATCGCCAGGTAGGTGTGGCCGCGGATCTGGTTGAGCGTGCGGCGTTCGTCGGCGCTCAGGAAGTCGAGCGCCGCCGTTCGCGTGAGACTTTCAGGCATGAAGGGCTTTGCGAAGTCCAGCGACTTGCCGCCGACGAGGTCTTCGACGCGCCAGGTGATGCGCTCTGAGCGGCCGAGGACGTCCTTGAAGCTGTATTGGTAGGTCATGACAGGTCTCCATTGCTGGCGCGACCTGCGCTCAGCTCTGGTGCGGAAGCTAAAAGCGGCTGGGCTCCCACTGAATGACGGGGCCGCCGAACCGCTTGACCGACACGCCGACGTCGGCGCGAATCCGCCGATGGACGCGCTTTCCGATGTCTTGAGGGTCGTGGGGCTCACCGGCGGCGTCTTCCTGGACGCCGAGTTCACCGAGCCGTGGTCCGTCGCCGGCAAGGTGGCCCCGGAGATGTGCCGCCCCTTCATGGTCCAGCCGGAGCGCGTGGTCTGCTTCCACTACGTGTCCGAGGGCGCCTGCCGGATTCGGCTGGAAGACGGCGCCGAGGCGGAGGTCCGCGCCGGCCAGGTGGTGATGCTGCCGCGGAACGACCTCCACGTCCTGTCAGGCGGGGCGCGGACTGTCACGGTGCACGCCGGCGAACTCGTACAGGCGCCGGGGACCCTGGGGGTCGGACGCATCAATCACGGCGGGGGCGGTGCGCGAACCCGCATGGTCTGCGGCTTCCTGGGCGGCGGCCTGAAGCACCATCCGCTGCTCGATAACCTGCCCCCCCTCATGATCGTCGACCTCGCGTCATTGGCCGTCGGCGACTGGATGGGGCGCACTTTCTCCTATGCGGCGCAGACGCTGGCGGAGGGCGATCCCGGCGCAGCGACGGTGCTGGCCAAGCTGTCGGAGCTGCTTTTCGTGGAGGCCGTGCGCCGATACGTGGCCGCCCTGCCGCCGGAACGCACCGGCTGGCTTGCGGCGCTGCGCGATCTGGCCGTGGGGCGGGCGATGGCGCTGATGCACGGTCAGGTCGACAGGGACTGGACCACCGAAGCCCTGGCGCGCGAGGCGCATTTGTCGAGGTCGGCCTTCGCCGAGCGCTTCACCGGTCTCATCGGCGTCCCGCCGATGCGCTACCTGCTCAACTGGCGCATGCTCCTGGCCAGGCAGAAGCTGCAGGACACGCGCCAGAGCGTCGCCCAGATCGCGTTCGCGGTCGGCTACGAATCCGAAGCGGCGTTCAGCCGGGCCTTTCACCGGGAGGTCGGCCAACCCCCCGCCACCTGGCGTCGGGGCGCGGAGGGGCGTTGAGCCGCCCGGCGGCGGTCAGCTCCAGGGTCCGACGCTGCGGCGCGTCACCGGCACGGCCGTGCCCACCGCGCGGCGCACAGCGGGTTGATGAAGGTGGTTGCGCGTCTTTCCCATAGTCGTTCCGGGGCTCACGGCACCATGCGCAATATGGGAATGCGCCGGCCTGCGGTTGAAGCCTCAGGCCGGCGCGCGTTCGGGCTCCGGCGCCTCGATCTGGTCCTCCCACTTGGCCACCACGGCGGCGGCGACGGAGTTGCCCACGACGTTGGTGGCCGAGCGGCCCATGTCGAGCAGCCAGTCGACCGCCAGGATCAACAGCAGGCCTTCTTCCGGCAGCTTGAAATAGGAGAGGGTGGCCGCGATCACGACGAGCGAGGCGCGTGGCACCCCGGCGATGCCTTTGGAGGTGATCATCAACAGCAGCAGCATGGTGATCTGCTGGGCGATGGAGAGCTCGACGCCGTAGACCTGGGCGATGAACAGGGTGGCGAAGGTGCAGTACATCATCGACCCGTCCAGATTGAACGAGTAGCCCAGCGGCAGGACGAAGCTCGCCACCCGGCGCGAGACACCCCACTTCTGCAACTCTTCCAGGGTGCGGGGATAGGCGGCCTCCGACGACGCGGTGGAAAACGCCAACAGCGCCGGCTGGCGGATCGCCGCCATCAGCTTCAGCGCCCGGGGGCCGACGATCGCCACGCAAACGGCGATCAGCAGCGCCCAGAGGATACCCAGCGACAGGAAGAAGCCGCCGGCGAACTTGGCGTAGGTGCCGACGATCTCCAGCCCGTGGGTGGCGATGGTCGAGGCCAGGGCGGCGAACACCGCCAACGGCGCGGTCTTCATCACATAGCCGGTCACCTTCAGCATGATCTGCGCGGTCTGGTCGACGACCGCCATCACCGCCGGGGCGCGGTCGTCGATCGCCGCCACCGCGGTGCCTACGAAGATCGAGAACACCACGATCTGCAGGATCTCGTTGTTGGCCATGGCTTCGACGATGGAGCGCGGCACGACGTGGACCACGAATTCCTTCAGCGTGAATTTCGATACATCGACCGCGCCGCTGGCGGAGGCGGCGGCGTCGGGCAGCGCCAGCGACAGGCCGGAGCCCGGGTGCAGGAGGTGCACCATCACCAGGCCGATGGTCAGGGAGACCACCGAGGCGGAGATGAACCAGCCCATCGTCTTGACGCCCACCCGCCCGATCGCCGCGGCGTCCTCCATGTGGGCGATGCCGGCCACCAGGGTGGAGAACACCAGCGGCGCGATGATCATCTTGATCAGCCGTAGGAACACATCGGTGATGATCGACAGGTTCTCGGCGACCGCCTTGCCCTGGTCGGGCGTCAGGAACTGGTTGCAGGCCCAGCCCACCGCGATCCCGATGATCATGGCCACGAACAGCAGGATGGCGAAAAGACGATTCATGCGGTGGTCCCCGGGGCTGGCGCGCAAGTTGTCGCTGGGAAGGACGCGTGCGTCCATCCTGGGCGCCCGCGCCGCTTTCGTTTCTGCGATTCTGCTCGGCCGCCTCGAAACCTTCGCCCAGGTCAGCTAGGTTTGCGCATGACACCGCAAGAAGAAGCCGCCGCGATCGTCGAGCGGCTGGACCTGGAATACACCCGCAGCGTCGAGGCGCTCCGCTCCGCCCTCAAGACCTTCCTGGCCGGCGGCGCGCCGCCGTCGCCGGAAATGCGCACGTCGGGCGCCTTCGTCTATCCGCAGCTGCGCCTGGCTTGGCCGCCCGGCAAGCCCTATCCGCGCATCGGCCGGGCCTACGCGCGCATGTCGCAGCCGGGGCACTATGCGGTGACCGTGACCCGGCCGGACCTGTTCCGCGACTACCTGATCGAACAGCTCAGCCTGCTGATCAGCGACTTCGAGGTGGAGCTGGAGGTGGGCCGCTCCCAGCAGGAGATGCCGTTCCCCTATGTGCTCGACGCCGCCGACATCCCGGCGGCGGACATCAGCTCGGTGCAGATCTCGCGTTACTTCCCCACCACTGAGCTCGCCCACATCGGCGACGAGATCGCCGACGGCCTCTGGGCCGCGGCCCTGGAGGACGCCCGCCCGCTGGCGTTGTTCGACGGCCTGCGCACGGATTTCTCCCTGGCCCGCCTCACCCACTACATGGGCACCCCGGCCGAGCACGTGCAGCAATACGTGCTGTTCACCAACTACCACCGCTATGTGGACGAGTTCGTCGCCTGGGCCTGCGCCCAGCTGAAGGCTGGCGGGCCCTACACCGCGCTGTCGGCGGCCGGGCGGGTGCTGGTGACGGCCGAGACGCCCAACCCGGAACAGGTGGTGGCCGAGGCGCCCTGGCGGCGCCACCAGATGCCGGCCTACCACCTGATGGCCGAGGGCCGCACCGGGATCACCCTGGTCAACATCGGCGTCGGCCCGTCCAACGCCAAGACCATCACCGACCACATGGCGGTGCTGCGGCCCCAGGCCTGGCTGATGATCGGCCACTGCGGCGGCCTGCGCGGCAGCCAGACCATCGGCGACTATGTGCTGGCCCACGCCTATCTGCGCGACGACCATGTGCTGGACGGCGTGCTGCCGCCGGAGGTGCCGATCCCGCCCATCGCCGAGGTGCAGGTGGCCATGAGCCGCGCCGCCGAGCAGGTCACCGGCGAGTCCGGCGAGGTGCTGAAGCGGCGGCTGCGCACCGGCACCGTGGTGACCACCGACGACCGGAACTGGGAGCTGCGCTTCTCCTCCACGGCGCTTCGGTTCAACCAGTCGCGGGCGGTGGCCATCGACATGGAGAGCGCCACGATCGCGGCCCAGGGCTTCCGCTTCCGGGTGCCCTACGGGACGCTGCTGTGCGTCTCCGACAAGCCCCTGCACGGCGAGATCAAGCTGCCCGGCCAGGCCAACACCTTCTACGAGCGCTCCATCGGCCAGCACCTGCAGATCGGCATCGCCACCATGGACCTGCTGCGCAAGGAGGGCCCGGCGCTGCATTCCCGCAAGCTGCGCAGCTTCGACGAGCCGCCGTTCCGCTAGGGTCGGCCCAGGAACCCGGTCACTGCGTCCTGGAAGGCGTCGGTCTGCGGCGTCGTCCCATGCGCGCCCGGAACCCGCATCGCCCTGGCGTTCCCCAGGGCCGCGGCCAGCCCCTCGGCTCGCCCGTTGTCATTGTCCTGGTCGCCGCAGATCACCAGCGTCGGCGTGGTCAGCCGCTTCAGCTCGTCCGGCGAGGTTCGCCCCAGGGACTGCAGCACGCCCAGGATCGCCGGGCCCTTCAGGCCGCCCTGGGCGAGCGCCTCGGCCATGCGCCGGGCCCCCTCGGTCCTGGCTGCGGCGCCGTTGGCCGCGGCGTCGCGGAACATCTCGTCGCGCGCCGTGACGCCCTCGATGCGGGCGTCGCCCACGCCGCCCAGCACGGCCCGGCCGGGACGGGCGCCGCGCACCAGCATCCGCACCGCCACCAGCGAACCCATGGAATAGGCCGCCAGGTCGTAGTCGCCGACGCCGAGGCCCTGCAGCAGCGCCTCCTGGTCCATGGCCAGGGCGTCCTTGGGATAGGCGGCCGGGCCCTCCGGCGCGTCGGACTGGCCGTGGGCGCGGAAGTCCGGGGCGATCACCCGCCGGCCCTGGGCGACCAGGCGCTTGGCCAGCCCCCAGCGGAACCAGCTCTCGCCTGTGCTGGTGAAGCCGTGCAGCAGCAGGGTCGGGCGGCCCTCGCCGGCGATCCGCACGGCCATCCGGGCCCCGTCGAAGCCCTTGAACGTCCGCACCGGCGGCGCCTCGGCCTCGCACGCCGCGGCGGGAAGGGCGGCCAGGGCGGTGATGGCGCAGCGGCGGGTGATTGGCCTCATTCCGTCATTGTGGAGCCCGCGCCGCGGGAGGCCAAGCACGCTCGATTTTTCCGCGCCGGGCCGCTAGATCACCTGCGATGGACCGGCATATCGATTTCGAAGGCGTCGACAACTTCCGCGATTTCGGCGGCTATCCCACCGTCTGCGGGCGGGGGCTCAAGCGCGGGCTGCTTTACCGCAGCGCCCACCACGCCCGGGCGAGCGAGGCGGACCTGACGGCGCTGAAGGCGCTGGGCGTGTCAGTGGTGGTGGACCTGCGCCGGACCATCGAGCGCACCCGCGAGCCGTCCCGCCGCTGGGCCGAGTTCGCCGCCGAGGTGATCGAGAACGACCTGGAGGGCGCGGAGGTCGACTGGGCGGCGAGCCTCGGCGCCTCGGACCTCAGCGCCCGCTGGTTCCGCGAGGATGGGATTGAGTTCTACCGCAAGGCCGTGCACGCGCCGCGCTACGTCGAGCTGTTCGCCCGCTACTTCCAGGCCCTGGCGCGGGCGGTGGGTCCGGTGCTGGTGCATTGCGCCGCCGGCAAGGACCGCACCGGCATGATCTGCGCGCTCACGCACCACCTGGCGGGCGTGAGCCACGAGGACATGATCGCTGACTACCTGCTCACCAACGACCCGGTGCGGATCGCCCGCCGGGTCAAGGGCCTCACCACCTATATCGCAGAGCATGCCGGGCGCGCGCCCGACGAGGCGGCGGTGCGCGTCGCCCTGTCGGCGGACGTGGCCTACCTGGAGGCCGCGTTCGCGGCGATGGCCGCCACGCACGGGTCGATCGACGGGTATGTGGAAGAGGTGCTGGGCGTCGACGCGGCCTTGCGCGCCCGCATTCTTGACCGGATCCTGGGCTGACGGGGCGCCAACGAAGCGCGCCCGCCACGGCCTCCAGAACCATGACGGGCGCTTCAGGGGACAGGACTCTCCGCAAAGAGCCTGATCGCAAAATTGCGCCGCTGGGCCGATAAAGCCTAATCACCAGCGCGTGTTACACGGAGGGGTGATGAACAGCTTCCAGCCGCCGCGGCGGATTCTCATGGGGCCCGGGCCGTCCGACGTGAGCCCGCGGGTGCTGGCCGCGCTCGCCCGCCCGACCATCGGCCACCTGGACCCGGCGTTCCAGGACCTGATGGAGGAGATCAAGGCCGGCCTCGCCCGCCTGATGAACGCTCCGGGCTACGCTTGCGTGCCGCTGCCGGCCCCCGGCACGGCGGGCATGGAGGCGGCGATCATGAACCTGCTGCAGCCGGGCGAGCGGGCGGTGATCGCGGTCAACGGCGCCTTCGGCGGCCGGATGGCCGACATGGCCGGGCGCGCGGGCGCCGAGGTCGTCACCGTCGACCACGACTGGGGCCAGCCGGTGGACGCCGTCCGCGTCGAGGCGGCGCTGGCCGGACGGCCGGCCAAGGTGTTGGCCTTCGTCCACGCCGAGACCTCCACCGGCGCCCGCAGCGACGCCGGCCCGCTGTGCGCCGTGGCCCGCCGCCATGGGGCGCTCTCCATCGTCGACTGCGTGACCTCCCTGGGCGGGATCGCGGTGGACGCCGCCGGCTGGGACGCCGACGTGATCTATTCCGGAACCCAGAAATGCCTCTCCGTCCCGCCGGGGCTGTCGCCGATCGCGCTCAGCCCCAGGGCCCAGGCGGCGATCGCCGCCCGCACGGAGAAGCCGCGCAACTGGCTGTTCGATTTTCAGCTGCTGATGAGCTACTGGGGCGGCGAGGGCGGGCGCAGCTACCACCACACCGCCCCGATCAACGCCCTCTACGGCCTGCACGAGGGCCTCGTGGCCCTGTTCGAGGAGGGCCAGCAGGCGGCGATCATGCGTCATGCGCGGACCCACGCGGCGCTGGCGGCGGGCCTGGGGGCCGCGGGGCTTCAGTTCCTGGTCGCCGAGCCGCACCGGCTGCCGCAGCTGAACGCGGTGCGCGTGCCGGAAGGCGTCGACGAAGCCGCCGTGCGCGCCCATGTGCTGGCTGCCTGGGACCTGGAGATCGGCGCCGGCCTCGGGCCGCTGAAGGGCAGGGTGTGGCGGATCGGCCTGATGGGCGCCTCGGCCACCGCCTGGCATGTGCGCCTTTGCCTCACCGCCCTGTGCGGCGCGCTGGCGGCGCAGGGGTTCGCGGCCGACGGCAAGGCGGCGCTGGCCGCCGCCGAGGCGAGGCTGGCGCAGGACGCCTGAGGTGATCGGCCTCGACGACCGCGGCCTGACCCTGGGCGATGGCCTTTTCGAGACCCTGCTGGTGCTGGACGGCGCGCTTCAGGCCGCCCCCGAGCACCTGGCGCGGATGGCCCAGGGCTGCGACGTCATCGGCCTTCCGCGGCCCGATCCCGACCAGGCGCTGCGGCTGATGCAGGCGGCGATCACGACGGCGGGGCTGCAGACCGGCCGCGCGGCGGTGCGCCTGACGCTCACGGCCGGGGCCGGCGGGCGCGGCCTGGAGCGGCCCCCGACGCCCGCTCCGCGGCTGTTCGCCACGGCCGCCCCGTCGCCGCTTCCCCAGGGTCCGGCCCGGCTTGCCGTCAGCGCCGTTCGCCGCAACGCCGGCTCCCCGGCCTCGCGGTTGAAGACGCTCTCCTACCTCGACAACGTCCTGGCCCGCCGGCAGGCGCGGGCGGCGGGCGCCGACGAGGCCCTGATGCTGAACGGGGCCGGGGAGGTGGCCTGCGCGTCGGCCGCCAACCTCTTCTGGCTGCAGGACGGGCGGCTCCACACCCCGGCGCTCGAGTGCGGCGTGCTGGCCGGCGTGATGCGGGCGAAGGTGATGATCGCCGCGGCGCGGTGCGGGCTTGCGGTGATCGAGGCGCATGCGGGGCCGGAAGCCCTGGCCGCGGCCGAGGGCCTGTTCCTCACCAACAGCCTGATCGGCGTGCGCCCCGTCGCCAACCTGGATGGGCGGCCGCTGCCTGCGACGGACCTCGTGGAGTCGCTACGGGGCGAGGTGGGCTGAGCTGGGCGTTACGGCGGGCAGTCGGCGCAGGCGATCTGGTCGGCCCGGCGCGGGCGCAGGTAGAAGGTCTCGGAGAAGCGCAGGGTCCGCGGGATGATCTTCTTGAGCGGCGTGTCATAGGTGTAGATCACGTCGGACATGATCACGCTCTCGTTCGCGGCTAGCAGGCCGGTCGGGAAGGGGTTCGCGGTCGAGTTCTGGGCGAGCTTGGTGAGCGCCGAGCCCTGGACCTTGCTCCAGACCACTTTGGGGGTGGCGCTGGCGTCGGCCCGCACGCTGGAAATCCGGATCGTCAGGCCGCTGGTGGAAAAGGGGGCCACCACCGCCTTGCCGATGTAGAGCACCTGGTCGAGATCGGCGCTGGTCATGGCCGCCGGCGACTGGGCCACGAGGTCGCCCACCGCGGAGGCCGCGTGGCTGGCCCGGCGTTCGGCCATCATCGCCAGGGTCAGCTCCGCCAAGCCCATGTAGAGCAGGATCATGATCGGCGCGATGAAGGCGAACTCGACGGCCGAGACGCCCCGCTGGTCGCGCAGGAACCGCGTGAGGCGCCGTGCGGCGCGGCGGGGATCGGCCGGTGCGTCGGTCATCCGTTCTGCCCCCCGAGGACGCATTGCGCGCCCACCGGCGTATTGTTGTTGAAGGGCTCGGTGCGGAACGCCGCCGCAGACGAGAGCATCCGCTTGCCGGTGCCGGCCCCCATGTTCTGCAGGGCGCTGTTCAGCAGCGGCGTGAACAGGTTCCATGTGTAGTAGGTCCGCACCAGGACGATGTCGGTCGGCTGGCTCGACGCCCAGCATGTAGAGTTGGCGTTGAAGGTCGTGGAGTCGTAGGCGCCGAGCGACGACATGCCCGCATAGTCGTTGATGGCGAAGGTCCTGACGTCGACGTAGAGGTTCGACACGCACGGCGTGGAGAGCCAGCTCATCCGGGCGCAGACCAGGTCGCGGAAGTCCTTCTTGGTGTTCCCCGCGCTCGTCTGGAATTCGCCGGTGCGGATCTTGCGCGCCGCTGATTCCGTCGCCGCCTCCAGGGTGGTGGCGGCGGTGAACACCAGCGCCAGTTCGACGATGCCAAACAGCAGCAGCAGGAACGGGAAAGCGACGAACGCGAATTCCACGGCCACAGCCCCGCGCCGGGCGCGGGCGAACCGTCGGACGAAGAGGGGCCGCAAGTTTATGCGCGCCATGGCGACGGTCTCCTTGAGCGTCGCCGGCAGCTTAGCCGGTCAGCCCTAATCGACGCTTAAGGCGTGGCCGCTGACTCGGGGGCCGCGGACGCCTGGGTTTCGTCGCCGCTGATCCGCTCGCAGCGCTCGCCGCAGGCGTAGGAGCGCAGTTCGCTTCCCCGGTAGAAACTGATCCCCGGCTCCGGTCCGGAGACCACGATCTGGCGGTTGAGGATCAGCCGGCCGGCCTGGTCCATCACCAGGAGGTTGGTCACCCCGTAGGACTTGCCCAGCACCACCAGGCTGCGCCCGTCGAGCACATTGACGTCCGCGATGGCGGGATTGCCGATCACCACGTCGCGCGCCGGAGCCGACAGCCGCACTGGAGCGCTCTGGTTCATCCGGACCGTAAGGGTCTCCACGGCGGCCGCCGGGAAGGCGACGGCGAGGGCGGCGGCGACGATAAGGGCAGTTCGGCGCATGGGGGCGCTCCGGTTGTTCGACCGCGAGGGTGCGGCGCAATGGTCAAGAAAGGCTGAATGCGCCCCGGACTCGCGCGCGTGTGAGAATCATCATGTCAAACCGGCGAATTCGGTCGGAATCCGCTTCATGGTTAATCGATCATAATAGTAAACCCGAGTATACCATAGAAAAGTCCAAGAAAAAACGCTAGATTTACTTGCCATTAAGCCAAGTCGAGGAAAGTACGCTCCTAGATTGGGGGCGAACCCCAGGCAGCCGCGCCGATCCAGGGCCGTCTGTTCATATAAATGGAGACCGAGAAATGACGAAGTTCATGACGCGATTCGTCAGGGACGAGTCTGGCGCAACGGCGATCGAGTACGGCCTCATCGCGGCGCTGATTGCTGTGGTGTTGCTCAGCGCTCTGCAACTTCTCGGTGGGAAGATCGGCGGCACGTTCAACAAAGTCAGCAGCAACATGCCGTAGTCGAGAACGCGACGGCGTAGTTGTCGCTGTTGAATTGTAACTCAAGATCTGGACTGAAAGGATCACTCAAATGACCAAGTTTCTCTCGCGTTTCGTTAAGGACGAATCCGGCGCCACGGCCATCGAATATGGCCTGATCGCCGCCCTCATCGCTCTGGTGCTGGTCGGCGCGCTGACCACCCTGGGCCCCAAGATCGGCGGCACCTTCAACAAGGTGGCGAGCAATATGCCGTAAGCCTGACGGCTTAAGGCGAACTCGGGGCCGCGGCGCGACAGCGCCGCGGCCCTTTTTCGTTTCAGGCGGCGACAACGCTCTGTTCACGCGTTCCGGCCATCCTTCAGCCGCCCGTCGCGCTCCAGGTCAACGATTTGCGGAGCGTGTCCGCTTCCGGGTGAGGCGGACAAGCTCTCGAGGTTCGCATGCTCCACGCCCTGCAATACGCGCTCATCCTGGTCTTCCCCGCCCTCATCGCCGTGGGCGGGCTGCGCGACCTGACCAGCTTCGTCATCCCCAATTGGATCTCCCTGGCGCTCGCGGGGGCCTTCGTTCCGGCCGCCCTGGCGCTCGGCCTGCCCGGGCAGGAGATCGCCCTGTGCGCGGGGGTGGGCGCTGGCGCGCTGGTGATCGGCATGGGCCTGTTCGCCGCGGGCTGGATCGGCGGCGGCGACGCCAAGCTGTTCGCCGCCGCGGCCCTGTGGCTCGGCTGGCCCGCCTGCCTCAGCTACCTGGCGTACACCGGCCTGGCCGGCGGCGGGCTGGCGCTGGCGCTGCTCGGCCTCAGGTCGGCCTGGGTGCGACCCTACCTGCTCGGCGGCCCCCGCTGGTTCGGCCGCCTCACCGAGCCGGGCGAGAGCGTTCCCTACGGCGTCGCCATCGCGCTCGGGGCCCTGGCGGCCTTCCCCGGGTCGGCCCTGATGGGCCTCGCGGCGCCTTTCTGAACCTGCCTTTAGTCGACGTTAACTATGGTGGCTCCAATGGTTGCAGGGCCGCAGAAGGCCGGCATCCGAATCGTGTGAGCCCGTGAGAACGCGCGGCCGCCGCCAGCCACCCGCCTCGCGGGAGCCTTGGGAAGCCTATGGGCGCTGTTCGAATAGCCATCATCGTGGTCGCGGGCGTCGCCGCCGTCGCGCTGGCCTTCCTGGTGCAGGGGATGATGTCCCCCAAGGCCCCCCCGCCGCAGGTCGCTGTGGCCGCGCCCGCCAAACCGATGGCGCAGGTGCTGGTGGCCAAGACCGACCTGGCCATCGGGCGGCGCATCACCGCGGCCGACCTCACCTGGCAAGCCTGGCCGGTGGAGGCGCTGAACGCCAACTTCATCACCGACGGCGCCGCGCCGGCCCCGGAGCCCGCGGGCGCCGAGAAGGTCGCCAAGAAGGCGGTCAAGGCGGCCGAGTCCGTCATGGGCGAGAACGGGCCGATCCAGGCGTTCGAGGGCGCCCTGGTGAAGGAGCCGCTGCTGGCCAATGAACCCATCACCTCACGCAAGGTGATTCGCGCCGGCCAGACCGGCTACATGGCCGTGGTCCTGCAGCCGGGCATGCGCGCCGTCGCCATCCCCGTCACCGCCGAGACCGGCGCCGGCGGCTTCATTCTTCCGGGAGACCGGGTGGACGTCCTGCAGGCCCGCGCCGCCGAGGGCGGCGGCAAGGGTTTCACCACCGAGCTCCTGATGAGCAACCTGCGGGTTCTGGCCATCGATCAGGTCACTGAGCCTGCGGTGGACGCCAAGACCGCCGTCGGCGCCGTCGCCACCCTTGAGGTGCCCGCCGCCGACGCGGAGGTCCTCGCCCGCGGCAAGGCTCAGGGCGAGATGGTCCTGGCCCTGCGCTCCTACGCCGACATTGGCGGCCCCTCCGGCCGCGGCGGCCCCGGGCGGGCCGAACAATCGGTCCGCATTGTCCGGGCCGGAACGACAACTGAGGTGGCGGTCCGATGATCCGCAAGTTCGCACTCTCCGCCAGTCTGGCCGTCGCCCTCCTGGGGCTCGCCGGACCCGGCCAGGCCCAGACCGCGGCGCAAGGCTCGGCCGTCGCCACGGAGGCCATGTCCAGCGCCTCGGTGGTGCGGGTCGACCTCGCCGGCGGCGGGGCCTCCCAGTCGCTCACCCTGCCCAAGGGCAAGTCGGCGATCGTCGAGCTGCCGGTGGACGCCCGTGACGTGCTGGTGACCAATCCCGCCGTCGCCGACGCCATCCTGCGTTCGCCGCGCCGGATCTATGTGATGGGCATGAAGTCGGGCCAGACCGACGCGGTGTTCTTTGACGCCGGCGGCCGTCGGATCCTGTCCCTCGACATTCGCGTCGACCAGGACCCGAGCGCGCTGTCGCAGACGATCAACCGGGTGATCCCCGGCGCCCGCGTCCGCGTCGACGCCATGAACGACAGCGTCATCCTCTCCGGCCAGGTCATGAGCGCCACCGACGCCGACCGCGCCGTGCAGGTGGCCCGCGCCAGCGTCGCCAAGCCGGAACAGGTGCTCAACATGCTGAGCATCGCCGGCAAGGACCAGGTGATGCTGAAGGTGCGCATCGTCGAGATGCAGCGCGCCGTCATCAAGCAGCTCGGCTTCGACACCAACACCATCCTGGGCCAGGTCGGCGAAACGCAGTACATATTCGGCAAAGCGGCCACCTTCGGCGTGAACGGGTCGCTGCTGGGCGGCCTGACGGGCGGACAGATCCTGGACTCCACCAAGGGGCCGGTCTTGCAGTTCCCTTGCGGATTCCCCGCGCCGAACGAAGGCATCATGTGCGACAGGATCACCCGCGCGCCCATACGCGATGCGGCCGGCAATGTGATCGGCGCCTCCAACGCCGACACCGCCACCGTCAAGAGCGGCCTGGCGGGCGACCCGGGCCTGAACCAGTCCAACCAGATGCTCAAGGCCTTCGAGCGCGTGGGCCTCGTCCGCACCCTGGCGGAGCCGAACCTGACCGCCGTCTCCGGCGAGTCCGCGAAGTTCCTGGCCGGCGGCGAGTTCCCGGTGCCGGTGGGCCAGGACAACACCGGCCGGATCACCATCGAGTTCAAGCCGTTCGGCGTGGGCCTGGGCTTCACGCCGGTGGTGATGTCCGGCGGCCGCATCTCCCTGCGGATCTCCACCGAAGTCTCCGAGCTGTCGCCCCAGGGCGCCTTCACCGTGGGCACCTTGACCATCCCGGCCCTGACCGTGCGGCGGGCCGAGACCACCGTCGAGATGCCCTCCGGCGGCGGCATGATGATCGCCGGCCTGCTGCGCGAGCAGACGCGCCAGAACCTGGACTCCCTGCCCGGGCTGATGAACCTGCCGGTGCTGGGGACCCTGTTCCGCAGCCGCGACTATCTCGAGGGCGAAACCGAACTGGTGGTGATCGTCACCCCCTACATCGTCCAGCCGACCAATCCGAACAACCTGCAGACCCCGGCGGACGGCTTCAAGATCGCCAACGACGCCGAGACCATCCTGATGGGACGGCTGAACCACGTCTACAAGACCAAGACCAAGCCGGAAGCCGCGGGCGCGCCGACCTACCAGGGCCCCCACGGCTACGTGATCGAGTGAGCGCCCCCATGACCTCCATCCTCCTTCGCAGCCTTGCGGTGCTCGGCCTGACCGTGACGCTCGGCGCCTGCGCCGGCACGGTGCCCGGCGCCAACGAGGACGCCCGGCTGCCCACCCAGCGGTTCGAGCCGAAAGTCACCTCGCAGCCGGAGGAAGTCCGCCTGGCGATCCACGCCCAGGGACTCTCGCCGCGCCAGGCCGAGGCGCTCACGAAGTTCGCCGACTACTGGCGTGAGGACGATGGCGGCATGATCGGCATCCAGACGCCCAGCGAGGGCGCAGATCCCGCCGCCGCCTTCCGCATGGGCGAAAGCGCCCGCAGCTTCCTGCTCTCCAAGGGCGTGCCGGCGGGCCAGATCGAAATGGTCGGCTACGCCCCCGAGACCGGGGCCGACGCGCCGCTGCTGGTGGGCTACCTCCGCTACAAGGCCGAAATCCCCAAGTGCGGCGAGAAATGGAAGAGCATCACCCGGACCTTCAAGAACGAGGTGGGGCCGAACTTCGGCTGCGCCGTGTCCTCGAACGTGGCCGCGCAGATCGCCGACCCGGCCGACCTCCTGGGGCCGCGCACCATGACGCCGCAGGACGCCACCCGCCGCCAGGAAGTGCTGGATAAGTATCGCAAGGGCGAGGTCACGTCGGCCGCCAAAGACGACAAGGCCGACGGCGCCGTCTCGCGCGCCGTCAACTAGGGCAGGGCACGACCATGAAGCCGCAATCCGCAATCCCCGACCCCTACGACCTCAAGTTCGACGCGGACGACGAGTTCGCCGCGCCGCAGGAGGACGCTTGGCGTGAACCGCCGGCTGCGGGGCCGAGCGAGAACGACCCGTTCGCCGACATCCCCGACCCCGACGCCCGCGACCTTTCCGGCGCGCTGGACGAGGCCCCCGTCGGCGAGACCGCCCTGGTGCGCGTCAATCCCGTCCACGAGATGATCGCCAGCGCCGAGCACCTGCTGGGCGACGTGCCGATTCCGCGGATCACCGTCCACGCCTTCTACGCCGGCGCGGAGACGGCGGAGATCATCGAACGCGCCACCACCGACCGGCGCATGGAGCGCGCGGCCGCCACGATCCGTCCGGGCGGCCTCGCGGCCGCCGTCGAGACCTATCAGAACCAGGCCACGCCCTCGCTGGTGCTGGTGGAATGCCTGGATGGGCCGGCCGAGCTGATCGCCGGCCTGGATTCCCTGGCCGAGGTCTGCGACCCCGGCACCAAGGTGGTGGTGGTCGGCGCCGCCAACGACATCGCCCTCTACCGGGAGCTGATGCGCCGGGGGGTGAGCGACTATCTCGTGCCGCCCTTCGACGCCCTGGCGATCGTCCGGGCCATCGGCAACCTCTACGCCGACCCCTCCGCGCCGTTCCTCGGCCGGCAGGTGGCGTTCTGCGGCGCCAAGGGCGGGGCGGGGGTCTCGACCCTGGCCCACAACGTCGCCCACTCGATCGCCGAGCGCCTGCACACCAGCGCCGTGCTGGTGGACCTGGACCTGCCCTTCGGCACCGCCGGCCTCGACTTCAACCAGGACCCCCTGCAGGGGATCGCGGACGCACTGTCCCAGCCCGACCGTCTCGACCCGGTGCTGATGGAGCGGATGATGGCCCGCTGCACCGAACGGCTGTCGCTGTTCGCCGCCCCGGCCACCCTCGACCAGGACTACGACATCAGCGCCGACGCCTTCGAGGAGGTGACGCAGAAGATTCGCGGCTCCGCGCCCTTCGTGATCCTCGACCTGCCGCACGTCTGGGGCGCCTGGAAGCGCAAGATCCTCACCTCGTCGGACGACCTGGTCATCGTCGCCACGCCGGACCTGGCCTCGCTGCGCAACGCCAAGAACATCATCGACCTGGTGCGGCGGGCGCGTCCCAACGACGCCCCGCCCCGGCTGGTGCTGAACCAGGTGGGCGTGCCCGGCCGTCCGGAGATCCCCCTGAAGGACTTCGGCGCGGCCCTGGGCGTGACGCCCTCCACGGTGCTGCCCTTCGATCCCAAGCTGTTCGGCCAGGCCGCCAACAACGGCCAGATGATCGCCGAGGTCGGGCCCAAGTCGAAGGCCGCCGAGGCGCTCGACCAGCTCGCGCAGGAGATCGCCCGCCGGGAGGCGCCGGCCCGGGCCAAGACCTCGTTCCTCGCCAGCCTGTTCAAGCGGAAATAAGCGACGATGTTCGGCAAGCGCCCAGGAGACGCCGCAGCGCCTAAGGCGAGCAGCGCGCCGCCCCCCGCGCCGCCCGGCGGGCCGGCCATCGCCACGCGTCCCCAGCGCGTCGAGGCCCCGCCGCCTCCGGTCGAGAAGCCCAAGCCCGCCGCCAGCGGCGGCGCGCCCCGCTCCACCTTCGCCTTCGAGCAGCTGCAGGCCGCGCAGGGGCCGACGCCGATGGAGCAGGTGGTCCGCGAGCAGTCGGACTTCTACCACGCCACCAAGACGACGATCTTCAACGCGCTCCTCAACACCATCGACCTGTCGCAGCTCGCCCAGCTCGACACCAAGGCCGCCTCCGAGGAGATCCGCGACATCGTCGCCGAGCTGGTGGCGATCAAGAACGTCTCCATGTCGGTCGCCGAGCAGACCCACCTGGTGCAGGACATCATCAACGACGTCCTGGGCTACGGGCCACTGGAACCGCTGCTCGCGCGCGACGACATCGCCGACATCATGGTCAACGGCGCCACCCGGGTGTTCATCGAAGTGGGCGGCAAGGTGCAGCTCACCAACGTCCGTTTCCGCGACAACATGCAGCTGATGAACATCTGCCAGCGGATCGTCAGCCAGGTCGGCCGGCGCGTGGACGAAAGCTCGCCGATCTGCGACGCCCGCCTTCCGGACGGCAGCCGCGTGAACGTCATCGCCCCGCCGCTGGCGCTGGACGGGCCGACGCTCACCATCCGGAAGTTCAAGAAAGACAAGCTGACCATGAAGAACCTGGTGGAGTACGGCTCCATCAGTCCGGAAGGGGCCCGGGTGCTGGGCGTCATCGGCGCATGCCGGTGCAACACCCTGATCTCCGGCGGCACCGGCTCGGGGAAGACGACCCTCCTCAACACCCTCACCGCCTTCATCGACCCGACCGAGCGGGTGGTGACCTGCGAGGACGCCGCCGAGCTGCAGCTGCAGCAGCCGCACGTGGTGCGCCTGGAGACGCGGCCGCCGAACCTGGAAGGCCAGGGCCTGATCGCCATGCGCGACCTGGTGAAGAACTGCCTGCGGATGCGCCCCGAACGGATCATCGTCGGCGAAGTGCGCGGACCCGAAGCCTTCGACCTCTTGCAGGCCATGAACACCGGCCACGACGGCTCCATGGGCACGCTGCACGCCAACAGCCCGCGCGAAGCCATCAGCCGCCTGGAATCGATGATCACCATGGGCGGCTTCGGCCTGCCTTCGAAGACCATCCGCGAGATGATCGTGGGCTCCATCGACGTGATCATCCAGGCCGCCCGCCTGCGGGACGGCTCGCGGCGGATCACCCACATAACCGAGGTGGTCGGCCTGGAAGGCGAGGTCATCGTCACCCAGGACCTGTTTGTCTACGAGATCACCGGCGAGGACGCCGAGGGCCGCGTGGCGGGCAAGCACCGATCCACCGGCATCGCCCGCCCCAGGTTCTGGGACCGCGCCCGCTACTACGGCCTCGAGCGCGAGCTGGCCGAAGCCCTCGACGCCGCCGAGTAGCCCCAGAGCCCGCCATGTCGCCGATGCTCATCACCCTCCTGGTCGCCGTTCTCGGGTTCATCGCCGTGGCCGGCTTCGGCTGGGTGGTGGTCGGCGGCGAGACCGCCAGCGCCAAGACCCTCAAGCGCGCCCAGGGGCTCACGAACCGCGGCGAGGCGGCCGACGTCAACCGCGCCCGCCGCGCCCAGGCCGCGCCCGACCAGCGGCGCCGGCAGATCCTCAAGACCCTCCGCGACCAGGAGAAGCAGCAGAAGAAGGCCCGGCTGACGCTGGTCTCGCGGCTGCAGCAGGCGGGCCTCGGGGCCAACGTCCGCGGCTTCTGGATCGCCAGCTCCGTCCTCAGCCTGGTGGTGGCCGTGATGGTCATGGCCCTGCGCCAGCCCTGGTGGGCGGCGCTGCTGCTCAGCGCGGGCGCCGGCCTCGGCCTGCCGCGCTGGGTGATCGGCTTCCTGGCGACCCGGCGGATGAAGCAGTTCACCGCGGCCTTTCCGGACGCCATGGACATCATCGTGCGCGGCATCCGCTCCGGCCTGCCGGTGCATGACTGCCTGCGCGTGATCGCCAAGGAGACCTCCGAACCCCTGGCCGGCGAGTTCCGCCGGCTGGTGGAGAACCTGGGCGTCGGCCTGTCCGTCGACCAGGCGCTGGAGCGCATGTACGAGAGCATGCCCACCGCCGAGGTGCGCTTCTTCGCCATCGTGCTGGCCATCCAGGCGCGGACCGGCGGCAACCTCGCCGAGGCGCTCGGCAATCTCTCGACCGTGATCCGGGCGCGCAAGATGATGCGCGAGAAGATCAAGGCGATGGCCGGCGAGGCGGTGGCGTCCGCCTGCATCATCGGCGCCCTTCCGCCCGGCGTCGTGGCGCTGATCGGCGCCACCAGCCCCGCCTACATGGTGCCGCTGTTCACCGATCCGCGCGGCCAGATCCTGCTGCTTGGCGGCGGGGTGTGGATGGCCACCGGCATCTTCGTCATGCGCCGCATGATCAACTTCAGGATCTAGGAGCGGCGCACATGACCCTTGTTGAGACCCTGGTCGCGCCGCAGACGCTGGTCGCCGTCGGCACCGCCATCGTCACCTTCGCCACCCTGCTCACCCTGGCTCGGCCCTATCTCGCCTCGTCGAGCCTGGAGGCGCGCCTGAAGTCGGTCTCCACCCGTCGGGAGGAGCTGCGCCGCAAGTCGCGCGAGGCCCTGGCCAGCAAGGGCTCGAACTCCAGCCTGCGCCAGACCGACGAGGGCCTCTACAAGAAGGTCGTGGAACGCCTGCAGCTGTCCAGGCTGCTGGAGGACCCGAAGGTGGCCGAGAAGCTCGCCCAGGCCGGCTTCCGCGGCCCGCGGCCGGTGTCCACCTTCTACTTCTTCCGCTTCATCCTGCCGTTCGTGTTCGGCGCGGCGGCCGCCATCTATCTGTTCTTCGTCAATGACTTCGGCATGTCGATCGTGACCAAGATCGCCGCCTGCGTGGGCGGGCTGACGTTCGGCTACTACGCGCCCAACGTCTACATCACCAACGTCTCGCAAAAGCGCCGCGACTCCATCGTCGGCGCCTTCCCCGACGCCCTCGACCTGCTGCTGATCTGCGTCGAGAGCGGCATGTCGGTGGAGACCGCGATCCAGAAGGTCAGCCAGGAGATCGGCGGCGCCTCCATCGAGCTCGCCGAGGAGATGACCCTGCTCACCGCCGAGCTGTCCTACCTGCCCGAGCGCCGGCAGGCCTACGAGGGCCTGGCCAAGCGCACCAACCATCCCGGCATCAAGTCGGTGATGACCGCCATGATCCAGGCCGAGCGCTACGGCACGCCGGTGGGCACCGCGCTGCGGGTGATGGCCAAGGACAACCGCGACATGCGCCTGTCCGCCGCGGAGAAGAAGGCCGCCCAGCTTCCCGCCAAGCTCACCGTGCCGATGATCATATTCTTCCTGCCGGTGCTGTTCGTGGTGATCCTCGGCCCCGCCATCATCCGCGTCACCGACATGATGGCCAGCAAGCCGGTCTAGCCCTGGGCGGGGACACGCACGCCAGGGCGAGCATGTCCCCTCGGCCTACGGCTGTGCGCGCATGTCGTTCCAGGACCGGCCGGGGGCGGCCGCGACGGCTTCGCCGCTGGCGGCGCGCAGGTAGGCCATGTTGTTGGCCACCATCTCCGGCGGCAGGTCCTGGCGGGCGATCTTCTCGGCCTCCGCCAGCCGCCCCTGCAGGCCCAGCACCAGCGCCAGGTTCTGCCGCACCTGGATGGGGGCGTTCGGCTTCGCCGCGGCCGTGCGCAGCAGCCTCTCGGCCTGCGCGGCGTCGCCGTGGCCGGCGTAGAACATCGCCAGATTCCCCAACACGACCGGATTTTCCGGCGCCAGCGCCTGCGCCTGGAGGTGGGCCGCCAGCGCCTCGTCGTCGCGGCTCGCCTGCTCGTAGGCCACCGCCAGCAGCGACGGCGGCCGCCAGTCGCGCGGGGCCAGCGCCTGGGCCTTGCGGGCGGGCTCGACGGCGTAGAAGCCCTGGCCGCGGGCGACATGCACCCGGGCGAGCTCCAGCAGGGCCTCGACGCTGTCGGGCTTGACCAGCAGCACCCGGCTGGCCGCGGTGGCCGCATCGTCGAAGCTGCCGAGCTCGCGCAGGGCCTGGGCGAGCCCGAGGGCGGCGGTCTCGTCGGTCCGGTCGATATCGGCCTCGCGAGCCCAGAAGGCGGCGCGGGTGAGGGGATCGGCGCGCTGCACCATCAGCCGCTGCTCGGGCGTGGCCTTGGCCCGGGGCGACGCGGCGGCGGCGGTCTCGGCCGGCTTCTCAGGCTTGTCGGCCTTGGCCTTGGCCCAGCCGGCCAAGGGCAGGAGCGACAGCGCGACGGCGGTTGCGGCGAGGGCCGACATGCGACACATGAACGTCGAGGCTCCGGATGAACTGGCCGCCAGCATCCGCGCGCCGCTTGAAGGAAGCGTTAAGCATAATCTCCGGGCGCGCCCCCATATGAGCCCTCCATGACCGATGTGATCGTCGAAGCCGCCAAGGGCCCCGCCGTGGCGGTGCACGCCCTGTTCGAAAAGGACGCGCCCGCGTTCCTGGAGGGCCGCCGGGCGTTCGTGCGGGCCTTCGCCGAGACCTGCGACTTCAAGGGCAAGGCCGGACAGGCGCTGGTGGTCCCCGACACCGAGGGCGGGATCGACCGGGTGCTGTTCGGCCTGGGCGCGCCGGAGAAGGCCGACGCCATGAGCTTCCGCGCCCTGCCGGCCAAGCTGCCGGCCGGCGACTACCGGATCGCCCAGGCCCCCCCGCAGTTCGCGCCGGACCAGATCGCCCTGGCCTTCGCCCTCGGAAGCTACCGGTTCGACCGCTACAAGCCCTCCGCCGGTGGCCGCGCGCGGCTGTTGGCCGACGGGATTGACGTGGCCGAGGTCCGACAGCAGGCTCACGCCTGCGCCCTCGCCCGCGACATGATCAACACGCCGGCCAACGACATGGGGCCGTTGCAGATCGAGACCATCGCCCGCGAGATCGCCGACCTCTATGGCGCGCGCATCACGGTCACCGTCGGCGAGGGCCTGCTGGAGGCCAACTACCCGGCGATCCACGCCGTCGGCCGCGCCGCCACCGAGGCGCGCGCGCCGCGGATGATCGAGCTCGACTGGGGCGCGGCCGGCGCGCCGCTCATCGCCCTGGTGGGCAAGGGCGTGGTGTTCGACACCGGCGGCCTGGACATCAAGCCCTCCTCCGGCATGCGGCTGATGAAGAAGGACATGGGCGGCGCCGCCCACGTGCTGGCGCTGGCGCGGATGATCATGGCGGCGAAGCTGCCGGTGCGGCTGGCCGTGCTGGTCCCCACGGTGGAGAACGCCATCTCGGCCGACGCCATGCGCCCGGGCGACGTGCTGGCCTCGCGAAAGGGCCTCTCGATCGAGGTGGGCAACACCGACGCGGAGGGCCGGCTGATCCTGGCCGACGCCCTGGCCCGCGCGGCGGAGCTGTCGCCGGCCCTGACCCTGGACCTGGCCACCCTGACCGGGGCGGCGCGGGCCGCGCTCGGCCCGCAGCTGCCGCCGTTCTACACCGACGACGAGGACCTCGCCGCGGCGATCGCCGCCGCCGCCCGGGCGAGCGCCGACCCGGTCTGGCGCATGCCGTTGTGGAAGCCCTACGCCGAAGCGCTGGACTCCGACGTGGCCGACCTGAAGAACGACCCCGACGGCTGGGCGCAGGCCGGCTCGGTGACGGCGGCGCTGTTCCTGCAGCGGTTCGCGCCGCCGGGGCCCTGGGCGCATTTCGACATCTTCGCCTGGAACCCGCGGGGCCGGCCGGGCTCGCCGTCCGGGGCCGAGGTCCAGGCGATCCGCGGCCTCTACCGCATGATCCGCGAGCGCTTCGTGTGAGCCTCGATGCGCGGGTGACGCCCCTGCGTGACGGCCTCGCCAGCCGCGCCCTGGAGGGCCTCGTGCGCGCCGAGCGCTATGTGGATGCCAGGCGCGTGTCCCTGGCCGCGCCGGCGGCGGCGCTACGCGCCGGCCCCGACGCCGGCGCCGAGCAGCTCCACCAGCTGCTGTTCGGCGAGGCCTTCGACGTCCTGGCCCACGACGGCGCATTCGCCTGGGGCCAGGCGCGCCGGGACGGCTACGTGGGCTATGTAGCGGCGGCGGCCCTGGGGAGCGTCGACCTCGCCCCCACCCATCGCGTGGCCGTGACGGGCGCCTACGCCTTCGCCAGCCCCGGCTTCAAGGCCGCCGCGACCGGCCCCTACTCCCTCAACGCCCTGGTGACCGAGGAGGGCCGCGACGGCCGCTTCGTCAAGGCGGCGGGCGCCGGCTGGTTCGTGGCCGAACACCTGGCGCCGGTGGGCGTCTTCGAGGCCGATTTCGTCGCCGTCGCCGAACGCTTCCTGGGGGCGGCCTATCTGTGGGGCGGCCGCGAGGGCTCGGGCGTCGACTGTTCCGGCCTGCTGCAGCAGGCGCTGTTCGCCTGCGGGCGCGCCTGCCCGCGCGATAGCGACCAGCAGGCGGGGCTGGGCCGGCCGATCCTGCCGGCGGAGCTGGCCCGCGGCGACCTGGTCTGCTGGGCGGGCCACGTGGCGATCATGCTGGACGAGGCCCGCGTCCTGCACGCCAACGCTCATCACATGGCCGTCGTCGCCGAGCCGCTGGCGGACGCCGTGGCGCGGATCGTCGCCGAAGGGCGCGGACAGCCGATGGGCTACCGGCGGCTGTAGGCGCTCAGTGCGCCGGCTGCGGCGCGGCGGCCTTGGAGGCCGGCGCCTGGGCGGGACCCGGGCTGGTCGGCCCGCCGGCGCCGGCCGCGGGGGTCGCCGTCGAGCCGGTGGCGGTGGGCGCACCCTTGCCGGCCGGGGCCGCGCCGGGCGCCGCAGCGGCTGTCGCGGCGGCCGGGGTCGCCGCGCCTTCCGCCGCCGGAGCGGCCGCCGCTGCGGCGGCCGGATTGGGCGCCGGGATCGGCAGGCTGGAGCCCAGGGTGTGCAGGTAGGCGATGATGTTGACCCGGTCTTCGGTCTTCTTCAGGCCCACGAAGGTCATCTTGGTGCCGGGCAGGTGCTTCTGCGGCTCCTTGATGAATTCGGAGATGTGCTCGAAGTCCCAGACCGGCTGCTTGGCGCCGAAGTCGGTCATGGCCGCGGAATAGGCGAAGCCCGGGTGGCTGCCGGGCTTGCGGCCTTCCACGCCCCACAGGTTGGGGCCGGTGCCGTTCGGGCCGCCGTTGTCGGCGTTGTGGCAGGACTTGCACTTGGCGAACACCGCCTCGCCGGCCTTGACGTCGGCCGCGGGCAGGGCCGTGCCCCAGTCCACCGGCGCCTCGGGGGGGGCGGCGCCGCCGCCGGTGTCCGCGGCGACCTCGATCGCATAGCCCGGCTTTTCGACATGCCCTTCCGAGGCGAAGACCCCGGCGGAGAGTTCCTTGAGGCCGACGATGGCCAGACCCGTCGCCAGCACGGCGCCGGCGATCTTGTTGAACGTCAGGTCGCTCATTGTGGTAAAATAGGCCCTCTGTACAGCCGGCCGGGAACGGCTGGCGGACACGCGGGAATCCCCCGCCCCTTATTGCGCCCGGCTCTCTTACACGCTACCGGCGCTCGCGCAAACGGCCAGTTGGTCGCCGTTTCCGCGCCGTGCGCGGGTCGTTTCCGCCTGGTCAAAGATGAACCCGATCGTCCTCATTCCCGCCCGGATGGCCGCCACCCGCCTGCCCGGCAAGCCGCTGGCCGACATCGGCGGCGTCCCCATGATCGTCCGCGTGCTGCGGCAGGCGCAGAGCGCCGGCGTCGGGCCCGTGGTGGTGGCCGCCGGCGATGCGGAAATCGTCCAGGCGGTGCAGGCGGCCGGCGGCCGGGCGGTGCTCACCGACCCCGGCCTGGCCTCGGGCTCCGACCGGGTCCTGGCGGCGCTGGGCGAGATCGATCCCGAGCGGCGCCACGACGTGGTGGTCAACCTGCAGGGCGACATCCCCTTCCTCGCGCCGGCCGTGCTCAGCGCCGTCATCGGCCTGCTCGCCGGCCAGCCCGGCTGCGACATCGCCACTATCATGGTCGCCGAGGCCGACCCCGCCGACCGGGCCAACCCCGACATCCCCAAGGTGGTGGCGGCGATGCAGCCCGGCGGCCGCACGGCGCGCGCCCTCTATTTCACCCGCTCGGTGCTCTACGGCGACCAGCCGGTCTGGCTGCACCATGGCGTCTACGGCTTCCGCCGGGCGGCGCTGGAGGCCTTCACCGCCGCCCCGCCGTCGCCGCTGGAGCGGCGCGAGAAGCTCGAACAGCTGCGCGCCCTGGAGCTGGGCCTCTCCATCTGGGCCGCGGTGGTCGACGAAGCGCCCATATCCGTGGATAACCCCGCCGATCTCGAGCGGGCGCGCAGTTACGCAAAGGGGCTTGCATGACCAAGCGGCGGATCGCCTTCCAGGGCGAGTTCGGAGCCAACGGCCACGAGGTGTGCACCACGCACTTCCCCGACTACGAGCCCGTGCCCTGCCCCTCGTTCGAGGACGCCTTCGACGCCATCGCCTCGGGGGACTGCCGGCTGGGCGCGATCGCCGTGGAGAACTCGATCCAGGGCCGGGTCACCGACGTGCACCACCTGATGCCGTCGTCGGGCCTGCGGATCGTCGGCGAGCGGTTCAAGGCGATCCACTTCCAGCTGATGGCCAACAAGGGCGCCAGGCTGGAAGACCTCAGGACGGTGGCCTCGATGCCCATCGCGCTGGGCCAATGCCGCCGCACCCTGCGCCGCCTGGGGCTGGCCGAGGAGGCGGCCGGCGACACCGCCGGCGCCGCCCGCCAGCTGGCCGACCGGCCCGACCCCACGCGGGCGGCGCTCGCCCCGGCGCTGGCCGCCGAGATCTACGGCCTCGACATCCTGCTCCGCGACGTGGAGGACGAGCACAACAACACCACCCGCTTCCTGGTGATGACCGCCGAGAAAGCCCCGCCGCCGCCGCCCTTCACCGCCCCCTGCATCACCGCCTTCGTGTTCCGGGTGCGCAACCTGCCGGCGGCGCTCTACAAGGCGCTGGGCGGCTTCGCCACCAACGGCGTCAACATGACCAAGCTCGAGAGCTACATGGAGAACGGCGCCTTCACGGCCACCTTCTTCTACGCCGAGGTCGACGGCCGCCCCGAAGACCGCGGCCTGGCGCTGGCCTTCGAGGAGCTGACCTTCTTCTCCGAGCGGTTCGAAATCCTGGGCGTGTTCCCGGCGGACCCGTTCAGGAGCTGATCGCGCCCGCGAGCGGCCAGGCTCTGGGCCTTGACGGCCCCCTGGGCAAAAAAAGGGGCCGAACGCCCAGAGCTGCGGCATATTCGCCCAAACCTACAAAGGGCGATGCTTCCAGCCCGACCTTCAGCCGCGTTTAAGTCGCCTTCGCTACTGAATCGGTCAGGCTCGCGATATTGCGGGCAGGGAGCGCCGCATGGGCACGGACCGCCGGAAGACCCGGCGTCGATCGGCCCGGCCGCCGGCGCGGGCGATCCACGGCCACGTTCGCCGGCGGGAGGGCTAGGGGCTCGCCCCGCGCCCATGCTTTCAAACCCCACCCTGGATCAGAGTCCGGACGCTCGTCACCGGCTGCCGCCGATGGCGCGCCGTAGCCGCCATCTTTTGCTCGTCAGCGCGGTGATCTTCGTGATCGCCCAAAGCCTTGTCGTTCTGCTCGGTTTCGCGGGGATGGCGGTCTCTAACGTGGCGCGCGCCTACGTCGCCGGGGAGGCGCAGTATTCGAAGGCGCAGAAGGAGGCCGTCATCTCCCTGATGCGCTATGCGCAGTCGCGCTCGGATCGCGACTTTGAAATGTTCCGCGCCGCCTTGGAGGTTCCGAAAGGCGATCGGGCGGCGCGGCAGGCCCTCGAGTCGGCGCCGGCCGATCGTCGCGCCGCGGAGGCAGGGTTCCTTCGGGGCAAGAACGCCCCCGATGACGTCGGGGCCATGATCCTGGGTTTCGAGGTCATGCGGACCTGGCGGCCCTTCAGGCACGCGGTCGAGGACTGGCGCGAAGCCGACCAGCAGTTCATGGCCTTGGAGCAGCTCGGCGAACGGGTCCGGGAGGGCGGATCGACGGACTCGGAGAAGGCGGCGTATCTCGCGGAAGCGGGACGCCTCGACCGGTCCGCCTCAGCTTACGAGCGGCGGTTCTCGGACCATATGGGCCGCGTCGCGCGCCTGGCGATGACGCTGGCCTACGCCGCAGTGGCAGGATTGAGCCTCGCCGTCTGTGCGATGGGCGTCTGGGTCGCCTGGCGGGTGCACAAGGTCTGGGTCCGCACCGCCGAGGACCTGGCCGACGCCAGGGACCGGGCGCAGCAGGCGAACCGCGCCAAGAGCGATTTCCTGGCCAATGTCAGCCACGAGATCCGCACCCCCCTGAACGGCGTTCTCGGAATGGTGCAGATCATGCGTCGGGAGACGTGCGAGGCGGATCAGAGCCAACGGCTGGACGTGATCGCCGACGCCGGACAGGCGCTGCTATCCGTCCTCGACGGGGTGCTGGACCTGGCGAAGATCGACGCCGGCCGGCTGGAGGCGGAACTCGCCCCGTTCGACATCGACGAGATCGTCAGGCTGGCGACGGCCCCCCACGGCGCGCTCGCGGAGCAGAACGACGTCCGGTTCAGCGTCGAATGGCATCCGCAGGCGCACGGAATCTGGTGCGGCGACGGCGGCAAGCTGCGCCAGGTGCTCTCGAATCTGCTTTCGAACGCCCTGAAGTTCACGGCGCAGGGTTCGATCACGCTGCGGATCGACCCGTCGGAAACAGGTCTCAGATTCGAGGTGACGGACACCGGGCTGGGCATCGCGGACGACAAGCAGGGGCTGGTCTTCGAACCTTTCACCCAGGCGGACGCCTCCACGACCCGCCGGTTCGGCGGAACGGGCCTCGGCCTGGCCATCTGCCGCCAGTTCGTCAGCCTGATGGGGGGAGACCTGAAGCTGCAGAGCCAGTTGGGCGTCGGCTCGACCTTTTCGTTCGAGGCGCCGATGGCGCGCGGCGAAACGGCGCCGGCGGATCAACCGCCCTGCAAGCACGAGTTGGCGCAGGCCGCAAAACCCGCCCGCATCCTCGCCGCCGAGGACAACGCCATCAATCAGCTGATCCTGCGGGCGCTGCTGGAGCCTTTCAATATCGAGTTGGACGTGGTCTCCGACGGGCGGGAAGCCGTCGAGGCATGGAAAAACGGATCCTTCGACCTGATCCTCATGGACGTGCAGATGCCGATCCTGAACGGGACCGACGCAACGATCGAAATCCGCGAGCGGGAGCGCTCCGAGGGTCTGCGGCGCACTCCGATCATCGCGCTCACGGCCAACGTCATGCGACACCAGGTCGAGGCCTACGCCAGGGCGGGCATGGACGGATGCGTATCCAAACCCATCGAGATCTCCGAACTCCTCATCGCCATCGAATCGGCCCTGACTCCCGACGGGCCGTCCGCACAGGATGCGCAAGCCGCCTAGGTCACGACGCCTTCGCGTCCGCCCGCCTCACCCCCACCTGCCCCTCGATGAAGTCCCACAGGGCGGCGATGTCCTGGCCGGCGGCGTGGTCGGGGCTTTCTTCGGCCGAGCGGCCGCGCTCCAGGGCGGTCTGGTAGATCGACCGGTAGCGCAGGATGACCGGGGCCACCGGGGCCTTCATGTACTCCAGCGCCCGCAGCGCCCGCTTGACCAGCGGCGGCTCGACGCTTTCGCGCGCCACCGGGGCCTGGTTGACCACCACGGTGGCAGGCTTGCCCAGCCGGCGCACGAGGGTGAAGGTGCGCGCCAGGCCCGCGATGTCGAGCAGGGTCGGGCGCACCACCATCAGGGCGAGGTCGGCCAGCACGATGGCCTCGCTGACGTTCTCCACGGCGCCGGCCGCCGTGTCGACGATCACCAGCTCTTTCTTCAGGCCCACCGCCTCGAACTGGGCGGCCAGCAGCTTGGCGCCCGACGACATGATGCAGGCGGGGCCGGGGTCTTCCCGCGCGCCCAGCACGTCATGGGCGGAATGCTGCGGGTCGGTGTCGATCACCAGGGTGTCGACGCCGCGCAGGTGCGCCGCCAGCGCCAGGTGGGTCGCCACCGTGGTCTTTCCGGAGCCCCCTTTGAGGGCGATCACCGCAATTGTCCGCAAGTCCGCCTCGCCACCGACTGAAATCGGGGCTGTTCTCGCCTTCAATTTGGGCGCGTGCGGGGCGGACCACGTGGGAAGCGTCTACGCCGCCAGCGCCGTCTCCGCCGCGATCACGCGGCTGACCGCATTGACCACCGCGCCGATGCGCAGCGCCGCCTGGATGTGGGTGTTGGCCACGCCGTGCGTCTTCAGCTCCTGCTCGTGGCTGTCGAGGCAGGCGCCGCAGCCGTTGATCGCCGAGACCGCCGTGCACCAGAGCTCGAAGTCGACCTTCTCCACGCCCGGGTTGGCCATCACGTTCATGCGCAGCCGCGCGGGCAGCGTGCGGTACTCCGGGTTCGAGACCAGGTGCAGGGCGCGGTAGTAGACGTTGTTCATGCCCATGATCGCCGCGGCCGACTTGGCGGCGCCGGCGGCTTCCGGCGAGAGGCCGGCCTGCGCCGCCGCGGCCTCCACCGCCTTGATCACCGCGGGCACGCCCGTCGCATGGGCCGAGGCCAGGAACGCGCCCCACTTCTGCTGCTCGGTGAGCAGGGTCTCACCCGCCAGGCTGGAGAGGTTGAGGCTCAGGTCCTTGGCGTAGGCGGGGATCTGTTCGCGTAAGGCGTCGAGGGACATCGGATGTTCCTATGGAAAGGGGACGGGAGGCGCAGGATCGCGCCTCCCAAAGGCGTCAGGCCGCCGGCCGCAGGACCTCGCCGCCCACCGCGCGGTTGCACGGGCAGAGCTCGTCGGTCTGCAGGGCGTCGAGCACCCGCAGGGTGTCGGCCGGGTTGCGGCCCACGTTCAGGTTGGTGACATAGACGTGCTGGATGGTGTTGTCGGGGTCGACCACGAAGGTCGCCCGATAGGCCACGCCTTCCTCCTCGTTCAGCACGCCCAGGGCTCTGGCGAACTTCCCGGAGTTGTCGGCGAAGTTCCAGATCGGCAGCCGGTCGAGGTCCGGATGGGCGCGCCGCCAGCCGAGCTTGGCATGCTCGTTGTCGGTGGAGCCGCCCAGCACCACCGCGTCGCGCTCGTCGAACTGCGGGTTCAGCCGGGCGAACTCGGCGATCTCGGTCGGGCAGACGAAGGTGAAGTCCTTGGGATAGAAGAAGATCACCTTCCACTTGCCCGGGAAACTTTCCTTGGTCAGTGTCTCGAAGGCGCTCACGCCGCCTTCCTCGTGGTTGTTGAATCCGGGCTTCACGCCCACGACCTTGAACTCGGGCAGGGTCTCTCCAACGGTCAGCATCTCAATCTCTCCTCGGGTTGAAAGGGGTCGGTTCGTCGCCGCGGAACTTGAGATAGGTTCGCAACTGACCAAAGACAAATCGATTTAGTTTGAGTTTATGATAGATTATGTCTATATACCGCCCATGCTCCCGACCCTTCGCCAACTGCAGTATCTGAAGCTCCTGGCCGAACAGCGCTCCTTCGGTCGCGCGGCCGAGGCGGCGCATGTCACCCAGCCGACCCTGTCCGCCGGCATCCAGGAGCTGGAGCGGACGCTGGGGGCCCCGGTGGTGGACCGGGCCCGCTCCGGCGTGATCCTCACCGCCGTGGGCGAGGAGGCGCTGCGCCGAGCGCAGCTGATCCTCAACGAGGCCGAGGAGCTGATGCAGGCGGCCAAGAACGCCGGCAAGCCGCTGACCGGCCGCTTCCGCCTGGGCGTGATCCCCACCATCGCCCCCTACCTCCTGCCCAAGGCCCTGCCGGCGCTGCGCAAGCAGTTCCCCGAGCTGCGCCTGTTCCTGCGCGAGGACCTGACCCAGCGCCTGCTCACCGGCCTGAAGGCGGGCCAGCTGGACGCGGCGCTGATCGCCCTGCCGTTCGACACCACGGGCCTGGCCTGGGCGCACGTCTCCGATGACGAGCTGCTGGCCGCCGCGCCGCAGGACCATCCCTGGGCCCGGGAGGCCAGGGTGTCGCCCACCGCCAGCGACACCGGCGACCTGATCCTGCTGGAAGACGGCCATTGCCTGCGCGACCACGTCCTGGCCGCCTGCGGGCTGAAGCCCCCGCGCCCCTCCGACGATGACGAGGGCTTCGCCGCCACCTCCCTGCCGACCCTGGTGCAGATGGTGGGCTCGGGCCTCGGCGTCACCTTCCTGCCGGCCATGGCGGTGGAGGCGGGGCTGACCAGCAGCGTGCCGGTGGCCGTGCGCCCGCTGGCGGTGGAGCGCCCCAGTCGCGAGATCGTGGTGGTGTGGCGGGCTGGCTCCAGCCGCGCCGCGGAAGGCCGTCTGCTGGCCGAGGTGCTGCGGGAGGCTTGAGCGCCCGCTTGCCCCCGCGCCGGCGAGCCGCCGCCATCCTTCTGCGACGTCACCACCCGGCTTGACCGGGTGACCTAAGCCGCGTTCGCCGCGAGCTCATCATCGCCGCTTCCGCCTCGGCTTGGATCGCCCGGTCAAGCCGGGCGACGACGACGAATCCGGGGAAGCGCGACAAAGTTTCGATATATCTCTTGAACCACGATCCAGATTAGATATATCTGCTACATCGACATATCGAAACAGGATCTAAATTACATGCACAGACACTTTTGGCGCAGCCACGAACACCACATCCGCGACGGCTTCGGCGGTCACCACATGCGCGGCTTCGGCGGGCGCGGCCGCCACGGCCATGGCCCCGGCCGGGTCGGCCGCTTCCTGGAGCACGGGGACCTGCGGTTCGTGATGCTGGCCCTGATCGCCGAGCAGCCCCGCCACGGCTACGAGCTGATCCGCGAGCTGGAAGAGCGGACCGGCGGCGCCTATCGCCCGAGCCCGGGCGTAATCTATCCGACCCTCTCGCTGCTGGAGGACGAGGGCTTCGTGCGCGCGGTGGCCGCCGAAGGCGGGCGCAAGCTCTATGAGATCACCGACGCCGGCCGTGAGGCGCTGGAGAAGGAACGCCCGGCGGTGAACTCCGTCTTCGGCCGCATGGCCGAGGCCGCCGCCCAGTCGAACCAGGCCGGTCCGAAGATCCGCCGGGCCATGGAGAACCTCGCCTCGGCCCTGCGCATCCGGATGTCCTCCAGCGAGGTCAGCGACGCCCAGGTGGACGCCATCGCCCAGGCCATCGACGAGGCGGCCGGCAAGATCGAGCGCGTATAGGCGCACACGCGCCTCCCTCGTCCCGACGAGGACGGGGGAGGAGCTTGCGGCCGTCGCGTGCCCTCGCGGCCAATCTCCACTATATGTGCGGCCGACATGAGCCGCCCCTTCCTGAAGATGAACGGCCTCGGCAACGACTTCGTCGTGGTCGAGGCGCGCAGCGCGCCCTTCGAGCCCAGCGCCGCGGAGGTGCGCGCCATCTCCGACCGCAACGGCGGGATCGGCTGCGACCAGCTGATCCTGATCGGGCAATCCGACACCGCCGACGCCTTCGTGCGGTTCTGGAACGCCGACGGGGTGGAGATCGACGCCTGCGGCAACGGCTCGCGCTGCGTGGGCCTCCTGCTGATGCAGGCCTCCGGGCGCGACGAGGCCAGCTTCGAGACCCGCGCCGGCCGGCTCACCGCGCTGAAGGCCGAGGGCGGCCAGATCAGCGTCGACATGGGCCAACCCGGCCTGCGCTGGGACCAGATCCCGCTGGCCGAGGCGATGGACACCCGGGGCATCGAGCTGCAGGTGGGGCCGATCGACAACCCGCACCTGCACACCCCCGGCTGCGTCTCCATGGGCAATCCGCACGTGGTGTTCTTCGTCCCCGACGCCGACGTGGCGCCGGTGCGCCAGTCGGGCTCGCTGATCGAGCACCACCCGATGTTCCCCGAGGGCGTCAACGTCGGCTTCGCCCAGGTGAAGGCGCGCGACCGCATCCGCCTGCGGGTCTGGGAGCGGGGCGCGGGCCTGACCAAGGCCTGCGGCACCGGCGCCTGCGCGGCCCTGGTGGCGGCCAGCCGCCGCGGCTTGACGGGCCGCAAGGCGACCCTGGAGCTGGACGGCGGCGACCTCGTCATCGAATGGCGGGCCGAGGACGACCATGTGATCATGACCGGACCGGCGAGCCTCGACTTCGCGGGCGTGCTGCCGTGACCCGCGACGTCGACATCGTCACCTTCGGCTGCCGGCTGAACGCCTACGAGAGCGAGGTGGTGCGCGCTCGCGCGGCCGAGGACGGGCTCACCGACGCCGTCGTCTTCAACACCTGCGCGGTCACCGCCGAGGCGGTCCGCCAGGCGCGCCAGGCGATCCGCAGGGCCCGTCGGGAACGGCCGGGCGCGAAGCTGATCGTCACCGGCTGCGCGGCCCAGATCGACCCGGCCGCCTTCGCCGCCATGCCGGAGGTGGATCTCGTGCTCGGCAACGCCGAGAAGAGCGCGGCGGGCGCCTACGCGCCGCACGCCGAAGGCGGGCGCGTGCGGGTCAACGACATCATGAGCGTGCGCGAGACCGCCGGCCACCTGATCGACGGGCTGAAGGACCGGGCCCGCGCCTTCGTGGAGGTGCAGAATGGCTGCGACCACCGCTGCACCTTCTGCGTCATCCCCTACGGCCGCGGCAATTCCCGCTCGGCGGCGGCCGGCGAGGTGGTGGAGCAGGTGCGCCGCCTGGCCGCGCAAGGCTTCCGCGAAGTGGTGCTCACCGGCGTCGACATCACCAGCTGGGGGTCCGACCTGCCGGGCGCGCCGACGCTCGGCCAGCTGGTGGCGCGGATCCTGAAGCTGGTTCCGGAGCTGCCGCGCCTGCGGCTGTCCTCCATCGACGCGGCCGAGATCGATCCGGACCTGATGCGCTGCCTGGGTGAGGAGCCGCGGCTCGCCCCCTACCTGCACCTGTCGCTGCAGGCCGGCGACGACATGATCCTCAAGCGGATGAAGCGCCGCCACAGCCGCGCCGACGCCCTGAAGCTGATCGCCGACGTCCGCGCGGTGCGGCCGGACACGGCCTTCGGCGCCGACCTGATCGCGGGCTTCCCCACCGAGACCGAGGCGATGTTCGGCGCCACTCTCGACCTGGTGGAGGCGGCCGGCCTGTCCTTCCTGCACGTCTTTCCGTTCAGCCCCCGCCCCGGCACGCCGGCCGCGCGGATGCCGCCGGTGGCCAAGGCCGAAGTCAAGGCGCGCGCGGCGCGGCTGCGCGCGGCCGGCGATCTGGCGCTGGGCCGGCACCTCGATCGTCAGGTCGGCCGCGTGGTCGACGGGCTGGTGGAGCGTGCCGGGCTCGCGCGCGCGCCGGATTTCACGGAACTGGCCTTCGACGGCGACGCCCCCGCCGGCGAGCTCCGATCGATGCGGATTGTCGGCCACGACGGGCGCCGCGCGAACGCCGTCCTGTCGGGGGCGGACCGTTTGGCGCTTGCGCCGGCGGGGTGATCGGCGGCATCCAGTCCCCCGCGGCGCCCTGAGGGTCGGCTGGACGCCGTCCGGCCTTCGATCCTGGGGGCAGATCCACGAGGCCTGCCGTCGGGGGCGGCCTGATCATCTGGGAGGAATGGCGTGACGTCCTTGCGGCCAAGGCTCGATCGGCGCTGGAGCATCGTGTCGGTGGCGATCCTGTTCCAGATCGCCTCGCTCGGCGTGACGCTGAACTGCTTCACCTTCTTCGCCCAGATCTGGACGAAGGAGTTCAACGTGCCGATGAGCCGCCTGGCGATGGCGTTCACGGTGATGAACTTCACGGTGTTCTTCATCGTGCCGCTGTGCGGCCGGCTCTGCGACCAGCTGTCGGTCCGCAAGCTCGTCGCCGCCGGCATCGTGCTCACGGCGCTGTTCCACGCAACCATGGGATTCGTCACCGGCCCCTGGCAGGTGGTGGCCCTCTACGGCCTGCTGCTGCCGATCTGCGTCGCGCTGAACGGCCTGATCCCGGCGCAGACCCTGGTCAGCCGCTGGTTCCAGCAGGGCCGGGGCTTCGCCATGGGGATCACCGCCTTCGGCGTGCAGCTGGCCGGGGTGATTTTTCCGCCGATCGTCGTGGCGCTGTTGCTGGCGATCGGCTGGCGGGCGACCTGGTGGGTGTTCGCAGCCGCGATCGTCGTCATTGTCCTGCCGATCTGCTGGCTGGTGATCCGCGACCGTCCGCCGGTGGATGCGGCGGTGGACGCCAAGCCTGAGCCGGACACGATGACCACGCGTCTCATCCTCGCCCGCCCCAACGTGTGGGTGATGGCGGCGTCCTTCGTCGCCGTGCAGATCCCCCTGCAGGCGTTCGCCATCAACCTGGCGCCGTTCCTGGCCTCGCGGGGGGTGACCGGCCAGAGCGCGGCGATCATCGCCACCCTGGCGTCGGCCACCGCCATCGGCGCCAAGCTACTGGCGGGTCTGGCCAGCGACCGCTTCGGGAACCGTATTCCGCTGATCGTCACCGCCGCCGTGGCCGCGTCCGGCGTGCTGGTCCTGGCCTTTGCGGATCATTTCGCGACGCTGGCCCTCGGCTATGGGCTTCTGGGCGTGTGCGGGGCCCAGTGGACGCTCCTCAGCACCACCACTGCGGCCGAGTTCCCGCCGTCCGCCTTCGGCCGCGCCTACGGCCTGATCAGCATGTTCACGCCGCTCTGCGCCCTGGGCCCCATCGCCCTGGCGAGCGCCCAGGAACACACCGGCAGCTACGGGCCCGCCACCGTTGCGCTTGCGGTCCTGGCTGCGGCCGGGGCGCTGATCCCGTTCGCCTACCGGCAGCCCAGGGCGGCGATCGGCGCGCTGGCGCCGGCCTGACCTGTCGGGAGACCGGCGGCTCCTACTTGATCATCCGCAGGATCTGACCTGCGTACTGGCGCGGCTCGTCGGCGGTGACGACCTCGATCACCCGGGCCACCGGCAGGTCCATGGAATGGGCCCGTTCGGCGTCCACCAGGCCCCGCTCTCCCATCAGGTCAACGAGCTCGGTGCGGGTGAAGCCCGGGTCGATGGCGACCACCGTGATGTTGTGCGGCGCGAGTTCGGGCGCGAGCGCATTGGACAGCCGCGAGATGGCCGCCTTGGTGGCCGCATAGCCGATCATCGAGCCCAGCGGCCGGGGCGGGGCGTCGGGGTCGTATTTGTAGTCTTTGATGTCGCCGTCGCTGGAGGTCATGTTGACGATTACGCCCCCGCCCTGCGCCTTCATATGCGGCACGGCCAGGCTCATCAGGTTGAACTGGCTGTGCAGGTTGGCGTCGAACTGGCGCAGCCAGACGTCGCGCGGATAGGTCTCGATGGGGTCGCGCACGCCGCGGGTGTCGGCGGCGTTGTTCACCAGCACGTCCAGGCGGCCGAAGGCCTTCACCGTCTCGGCGACCAGGCGCTCGCAGTCTTCCGGAACGCTGACGTCGGCCTGGACGGCGAGCGCCTTGCCGCCGACGGCTTCGATCGCCGCCACGGTCTCGCCGATCGTGCCGGGCAGCTTGCCCTTCTGCTCGACGCTGCGCGCCGCCACGGCGACGCAGACGCCCCGGCGGGCGAGCTCGATGGCGATCTGGCGGCCGATGCCGCGGCTGGCGCCGGTGACGATGGCGGCCTTGCCCTTGAGGTCCATGGCGGTCTCCTCGCTGCGGCTGCGCCCGCAAGAAGGGGCCCTCTATCTGGCACTGCTCGCCGGGCGCCGGTCCGTCAAGCGGCGCCGGCCCGGACCCGGCCGAGTTTCTGTTTGTCGCCGCTGCGCCGGGACGCGTACGATTGCGCCATTCAAGACAGAGCCGTCCCTCATGGGGAGCCGCAGGAGCGATTTATGACCGAGACCATTTCAGACAATTCGAAGATCGAAGCCGTCAAGGCGCAGGTCGAGAAGGACATCGAGAAGGCGCAGGATTTCAAGATCAAGGACGAGGACATCGAGCTGTCCAAGGAGCTCATCGGGGTCGACTCGGCCCAGAGTTCTGGCGAGGTCTCCTGGAACGGCGGCGCCTCGCAGAGCGGGATCAAGCGCTGGGCCTATTCGGTCGGCGACGACAACCCGCTTTACTGGGATCCCAATTACGCCCAGGGCACCCGCTGGGGCGCGCAGATCGCGCCGGGCAGCATGGCCCAGATCCTCCACTCGGGGATGCTGGGCGACCCCATCGACAAGGACCTGGCCTACCGGACCCGCAGCCTGTTCCGCGGCGTCCATGTGTTCGTCGCCGGCGCCGACAAGTATTGGTACAAGCCGATCTTCGTGAACGACACCCTGCACGGCTACGGCGGCACCGCGGCCGTGGAGGTCAAGCCGTCCGAATTCGCCGGCCGCTCGGTGATCCGCTATCGCCGCTCGGTGAACCTGAACCAGCGCGGCGAGATCGCCTTCATCTCCCGCACCCGGGCCATCCACACCGAGCGCCGGGCGGCGGCGGAAAAGGGCAAGTATTCGGCCATCGAGCCGGCGGTCTACACCGATGACGAGATCGCCCGGATCGACGAGATCTATTCCAAGGAGCAGCGCCGGGGCGCCGAGCCGCGCTACTTCGAGGACGTGAACCTCGGCGACAAGCTGCCGGAGTACGTGAAGGGGCCGCTGACGGTCACCGAGCTGATCGTCTTCCACGCCGGCGGTTACGGCGTCACCGACGGCTACCGGATCGGCGGCTCGCGCGAGTGGTACAAGAACCGCCAGCGCATCCGCAACTTCTACATCAAGGACGATTACGGCGTGCCGGACGTCTCCCAGCGGGTGCATTGGAACTCGGACTGGGCGCGCAAGATCGGCAACCCTATGGCCTATGACTACAGCGTGCTGCGGGAGAGTTGGCTGCACCACTACCTGACCGACTGGGTCGGGGACGACGGCTGGGTGTTCCGCCAGTACGACGAGGTGCGCAAGTTCAACTACATGGGCGATGTGCAGTTCCTGGCCGGCGAGGTGGTCGGCAAGCGCGTCGAGGACGGCCGCTGCTTCGTCGACCTGATGGTCAAGACCACCAACCAGCGCGACACGGTGACGACCACCTGCGAGGCCACCGCGATCCTGCCCAGCCGCGAGCACGGCCCCGTGGTGCTGCCCGAACCGCCGCTCGCGGAGCGGGTGAAGGCCACCGAGATGTGGAAGCGCCACAACGAGCTGCAGCGCGAAGGCGGCTTCCGGAAGTACTTGGACTAGGCGGCGGAAACCTTCTCCCCTTGCGGGAGAAGGAACCTAACCCAGGTTCCTCCGGAACAGCGCGTGCAGCCGCTCCCAGTGGCGTTCCGCGGCGGGCTTGTCGTAGGCGTCGCGCTGCGGGAAGGCGAAGCCGTGGTGGACGCCGGGGTGGATCTCCACCTCGGCCCTGACGCCGGCCGCCGCCATGGCCTCGGCGAAGGCCCGCACTTCGTCCAGGGTGATGAACGGGTCGATCTCGGCCGCGCCCACATAGATCTCGCCGGTGACCTGGCGTGCGGTGAGGTGCGGGCTGTCGTCGCGCTTGGTGACCAGGCTCACGCCGTAGAAGGAAGCGGCGGCCTTCAGCCGGTCGGGATGGCGGGCGGCGGCGTTGATGGCGTAGGTCCCGCTCATGCAGTAGCCGACGGTCCCGCCGACGTCCTTGCGCGCCGCCGCCTGGGTGTCCGCAAAGGCGAGCAAGGCGTCGGTGTCGTCCATCACCATCGGCGTCCTGAGGGAGCCCATCAGGCTCCAGATCTTGTCGCGGTCCGCGCCGATCGCGGCCGGCTCCTCGACGCCGGCGCGGTAGTAGAGGTTGGGCAGCATCACGTAGTAGCCGGTGGCCGCGATCCGCCGGGCCATGTCGCGCAGTTCCTCGCGGATTCCAGGCGCGTCCATGTAGAACAGGACCACCGGGAAGGGGCCGTCCCGTTCCGGATGGACGATGAAAGTGGACATCTGGCCGTCCCGGGTGGTGATCGCGACCTGTTGTTCGTTCACCTTTGGCCTCCTCCAGAAGCGGGCCGCGGCAAGCGCCGCCTTAAATCCTTGTAAGGCCGGAACGGCGCGGTTCCACACGGGTTTTCTTCAGTGGAAGACCGCTCACCGCGACGTTGCATCCGCCGCTTCCGAGCGTGTCGGGGCGTCACGCAAAGGACGGCGCAATATGGTCCAAACCACTCACGATCCAACCCACGCCACCATCTCGTCGCATCGGGTGGAGGGCACGGCGGTCTATAATCTCGCCGGTGAGCGCATCGGACGCATCGAAGACATCCTGATCGAGAAGGTCAGCGGCCAGGCCACCTGCGCCATCCTCTGCTACGCCGGCGCGCTGCACGCGGGCGGGGCGCGCTTTCCGATCCCGTGGGACTGCCTGCATTACGACACCCGCCGCAAAGGCTATGTGGTGGACGAGGAGCAGCTGAAGGCCGCGCCGCAGATCGATCACGACCGCTACGGCGGCGACCTGCCTTGGCGCGAGGGGGTGTTCGCGCACTGGGCGGCGCCGCCCTACTGGTTCGGGGCCGGACCGCGGCCGGACGCCAAGACGCGCCGCTGAACCTCGACATAAGCGCGCGCAGGCGCCAAACCGGCGCCGATGAGAGCCGCCGTGATCGCCGCCCTGCTCGCCCTAGCGCCGACCCTCGCCCGCGCCGACCACGCTTGGCCTGACGGCTATGTGGCGCGGCTGACGGCGCTGGCGCGCCTGCAGGCGCTGAACGCCGATCTCCTGAGCCACAACAGCGCCACCGCCGTCCTGCAGCGGTGGTGCGACGCCCACGGCCCGCGGCCGGGCCTGCAGATCACCGCGCGGCTGGAGCAGGGGCCCGCCAAGCCCGCGGGCGAGGCGGAACGGCGCGATCTGCAGGCCGGGCCCGACACGCCGCTGCGCTACCGCCGGGTGGCGCTGGCCTGCGGCGATGTGGTGCTTTCGCGGGCCGACAACTGGTATCGGCCGGACCGGCTGACACCGCAGATGAACCGCCTGCTGCTGGAGACCGAAACGCCCTTCGGCGTGGTGGTCGCAGCGTTGAAATACCAGCGGCGCACGCTGTCGGCGCGCCCGCTCGTGGAGCTCCTGGCGCCCGGTTGGGAGGCGCAGCCGCCGCAGGCCAACGCCGCGCCGCTGGTGCTGCCGCCGCAGATCCTGGAGCACCGCGCCGTGTTGTCGACCCCGGACGGAACGCCCTTCAGCCTCGTGGTGGAAACCTACGCCGACAGCCTCCTGACGCTGGCCCCGGCCGTTCCTGCGACATAACGCCAGTTTCGCGTTTCGCCGAACGCGTTAAGAAGGCTTACGATTTATCGCAGACGGGCGCCGGAAGGCGACTGTGGCGTTCCCGTCGGGGGACGGGAAGAAAGCGCTCTCGGCCATGCCGGGAGCGCTTTTCGCGTTTGGGGCGGCGGCGTGCCGAGCTCTCTGTTTCCGGGATGGCCCAAGGGTTGCGTGACACCCCTCAGAAACCCGCAACCTGTCCCGTTTCGAGACGCTCGCAAACGGGGGCGCAACGCAGCAACTGGCCATGTCGAAGTTCATGCTCTTCGAGTCGAATTACATTCCCGGCACGTCGATGCAGCGTCCCGTCGTGCGGGCGCGGCGCGGCCTCAGTGGAACGACCTTCGGGATCCTGGTCGCGGCGTGGTTCGCCATCGCCTTTGCGGCGGGTGTGCTGATCCTCACGCACTAGACGCGTGACGGCCGGAAGTGGAAGCCGGTTGCGGCGCTCGTCACGCTGCAAATTCTTGAATTAAGCCTGCTGGTCAGGGTTTTCGCGGCCAGCTCAGGTTCCGCGAGCGGTTCGCCGCATTCAATCGCGTGTAGTGGCTGGCCTCCATCCGCCGCAGCAGGACATCCAGCATCTGGGAGCCGTCCATGTTCGGGGACGGCGGCTCGCCAAACACCTCGATCCACAAGGACCGGGCTTCCTGCTGAATACGTTCGGCCCTGGACACCACGTGTTTCCTTGCCTCCGCCAACCCTGTGGTGAGGCCTATGGTTCCGCAATCGCGTTAATTAACCCTGAGTCCGCAGAACACCGGTCGCTCAGGCGCTCCGCCCAAAATGAAAGCCCCGGCCTCTGTTAAGAGGCCGGGGCGTGCGCGGCTCGCAAGTCGGGGGGGCGTTTTGAGCCGCTGCAGACATAGAATGCGCGCCCGAAATTCCGGTTCCGATGGCGGGCGGGAAAAATCGGCGCGCTGCGGAAAATCTACTTTTGGGTCCAGCCGCCGCCTTCGGGACGGTAGTATTCGCCGGGCCTCAGCTTGCCCAGGATGACCGTCTGGAAGGCCGAGCCGCCGGCCGCCGCGGGCGTGACGCCGTTGCGGGCGGCCGCTTCCCGGTAGACCTGGGCCCGGCCGGCGTTGATCTCGTCCACCGCCGCCGTCAGCGCCGGATCGCCGGCGGGCTTGACGAAGCCCAGGAGGCCGTCGGCCTGCTCGCCCACCACGCCGGCGGCCTTGGCGTTGTCCACCAGGGCCTTGGATTGGGCCACGTCGGCCTGCGCCGCGCCGGCCAGGAGGCCCATGCCGATCGCGCTTACGATGAATGTCCGTCGGTGCATCATGACCTCCTAGAATAGGTCCGGATTCTTCTGGACGAGCGCCTTGACGTCCTCGTCCAGCCGGATGCGGACGTCGGCGTCCAGCTTGGCGTAGATGGTGATGGGTTTCACGTCCACGTGCACGGTGGGCGCGCAGGCCCCCAGGGCCAGGGCCGCGCCGCCCAGCCCGAGAAGGACCTGGGTCCCCTTGTCGTCGGTCATTTCGTCCGCTCCACAGATGTTGGGGTCGTCTTCGCCCCCGGGGCCTGAACATCGCCTGAACCGTCAAGCTTCCGAAAGCCCGCGACGTCGCCGAGAAGCTGGTCGAGGTTGAGCGTGGTGTCCAACGTCAAATCCACCTTGGTCCCGGACGGCAGCGGCTGGACCTTGTTCATGAAGCTGCGGTTCATCAGGTCCGCGACCCCGACCCGCAGGACCTGGCGCTTCGGCGGCTGGTGTTCGCCCTTGATGTGGAACAGCACGCCAAGGCGGCCCCTGGGCAGGCTGTCGATGTCGGCGGTCAGGGTGTTGAAGGCCAGGTGCTCCATGGCCTGGTAGGCGAAGTCGCTGAACGCGTTGGGCGCGGCTTCCGGCGCCGTGGCGCCGCCTTGCGGCGTCTCGGTGGCGGCGACGCCGGTCAGCGCCTCGCGCCGGATCGACAGCCGCCCCGGCTCCACCGCGCGCAGCTCGCCCTTGGCGATGCGCAGGCCCTGCGCGACCCATTGGAACGGGATGGTCCCGCTCACCCGGGCGTCCAGGTCCACCCGGTCGGCGAAGGGCGAGGCCTCCACCATGTCGGACAGCTGGACCCCGTCCAGGCGCAGCACCCCGCCAAACGCCGCACCCGGGGCGAAGGGCACGTCGAAGGCGTCCACATGCACGTCGCCGCCGCCCACCGCGGCCTTGGCGGCCTGGACCTGCAGCGCCTCCGCGCTCAGGCCGAAGGTCGTCTGCAGGTCGGTGAGCTTGGCGAAGCCGTCGATGGAGGCCGCCCGCAGCCGCTGGTCCGGCGGCGCGATCAGCGGGACGAGGCTGGTGAAGGCGATCTCGCCCGAGAGGCCATGGACGGCGCCCACCGGGCTGGTGAAGTCCAGCTGCGGGATGGTCAGCGACCCGCCGCTTTCCAGGCCCGCGGGCGACCAGGTGATATCGCCGGTGAAGCCGGCATGGCCGCGGACCGGCGGGCCCAGGCCGGCGGCCAGCGGCGACAGCGCCGCCGGCTGCAGGCCGCCCTCGGCGAAGGCCAGGTCGCCGGTGTCCAGGTTCACCTCGCCCACCCCGGTGCGGGTGTCATGGCTGAGCTGGGCCTCGCCCAGCCGCCGCCCGGCCGGGTCGGCCAGGACCACGGCCGCCTGCCACACCCCGTCGCGCATCAGCGCCGGCCCGCTGGCCCGCAGGGGGTTGAACCGCCGCTGCGGCGCGAGATCCTCCAGCGTTCCGGACTCCAGGTTCACCGAGGCCGAGAGCGCGCCGCGCGTCTGGCCGAACTCGATCACCCCTGCGCCCTCGCGCAGCGCGGTCTGCATCAGGACGGCCTGGCCGGCCGCCTGACGCACCTTGCCGCGCACCCGCCAGGCCTGGCCGCGGTATTCGAACATCGGCGGGCCGCCGGGGCAGAGCTCGCCCGACAGGCCGGTGACGTCGTTCTCGCCGAACTCCAGGCGCTCGGCGGCGTAGGGGGCGCAGCGGCCGGTCACGAAGACGGTCGCGGCGCCGGTGACGCGCAGCTCGCCCTGCGCCTCGAAGCGGCCCTCGCGCACGGGCTCGAAGTCGCTGCGCACGGCCAGCCGCATCGGCGCGACCACGCCGCCGCCGGCCAGGCGCAGGCCGTCCACCGCCGCCTTCGCCTGCGGCAGGCCGCCGCCGGCCACGACCACATCGAAGGCGCCGCGGCCGCCCCGGAACAGCGGCCGCCCGGCCCGTGTGGTCAGCACCGCCTCGCCGCCGGTCGGGCCGCGCAGCCGCACCGGCGCGGTGAGCTTCAGCGTCAGGCCGTCGGCGTCGACCGCGATCCCCGCCCCGGGGGCGGTGAGGGTGAAGGCCCGCAGGGTCTGTTTGGCGGCGACGACCTCGGCCACGTCCAGCTTGTCCGGGGCGGGAACGCCGACGACGGCGCCGCGGCCGGAGAGCCCGCCGTGCAGGTCGATGCGCGTCCCGCCCGCGCCGAACCCCACCGGCCCGTTGACGCCGGCGTTCACCGCCCGCAGCCGCAGCAGGCCGGCGTCGAGGGCGGCGGCGTCGGCGGCGGCGCGGATGTCGCCCATCAGCTGGTCGCCGCCCGGGCGCACCCAGTTCAGCGTCTGGGCCGTGAGCTGCAGCGTCAGCTCGCGCGCCTGCATCCCCGGCCCTGTGACCCCGGCGGCGGCGGCGTCCGCGCGCCCGGAGCCGGTGACCACCAGGGTGTCGATCCAGCCGGCCGCGCGGCCGGTGAAGGCGCCGGTCAGGCGCGGCGCGTCCAGGCGTGTCGCGCCCGCCGCGGTCGCCTCGGCCTCGGCGCTCAGCGCCAGGGTCACGACCCCGTCGCCCCGCCGCCGCTTCAGGTCGGGGTAGGGCCCCTGGCCGGTCAGCCGGATGTGGGCGCCGCTGGCCGAGGCCGCCGCGCTCGCCAGGCGGGTGAGGTGGGCGTCGAGGTCCAGGTCCACCCGGTCGCCGCGGGTGCGCAACTTCAGGCTGGAGGCGCCGAAGTCCGCGGTGAGCGCGCCCTGTTTCAGCGTCGCGGGGGCCAGCCGGGCGTCCAGCGCCAGCAGCTTGCCGTCGTTGAGCTCGGCGTCGGCGCGGATCTCGGCGCGGCCATAGTCGCTGTCGATGGCGAACCGCCCGCCTTCGATGCGGATCCGCGGCTGGCGCGCGTCCGGCCGCGGCGGGCGTTTGCGCAGCTCGGCGATCACCGGGTCCAGGGCGCCGAAACTGAGCCTGCCGGACTTGAAGCTGGCCTTCAGCACCGGCCGGACCAGCCGCACCGAGCGGATCTGCAGGCCGAAGCCGTCGCCGGACCAGGGGCCGGTCAGGTCGTAGGCGACCTCGCTGGTCTCCACGGAGAAGTCGGGGTGGTCCGGCGGGCCCACCACGATCCGGCCGGTGAGGCCGCCCAGGCCGAGCGCGCCCACATCCGCCTGCGCCGGCACGCCGCGGGCGCGCAGCCAGCCCAGCAGGGCCTCGCGGGCGATCAGGTTGCGGCCGGCGTAGACGCCCACCAGCGCGATCAGCGTCACGGCGCCGACGCCGATGGCCAGCTGCGGCGCTCGCCGCGCTCGCCTCCTGGCCGGAGGGGCGGGAGCTTGAAGGGAATCGTTCTGGGTCAAGGCCGCTACGAAGCGACCCTAGTGTCCCGATTCCGAAGTTCGCAAGCGCATATGGCGGGCTCCGACGAACTTCGGACTCGATAAGGACACTAGCAAGTCTACGTTTCTAGCGTGCTTTTTGGATCTGAAGTTCCCATCGAGCGCGACCCAAAATGCTGGCGAACTTCAGATCCAGCACACTAGGTCATCCCGGCAAGCCGAAAAAGAGGACTCAAGGACCGGGCGAACCGGCGGGCCGCTTCCGTGTCAGGCGGCGGCGGCGACCTTGCGCGGGACCAGGCGCTCGCTCTTCAGGGCTTCCTGGGCGCCGGAGACGCCGGCTTCGCCGTATTCGGCGTCCTCGTTCACCTGCCAGACGTCGTAGATTCGCCGGTCTGCGATGATGTTCTCCACCGTCAGCATGGCGGTCATCATGGCGTGGTCCTGATTGTTGTACTTGTGCATGCCGTTGCGGCCCACGAGGTGCAGCGTCGGGAAGCTCAGTTCATAGTCCAGGCGGACCGCCTCGACGTTGGCCTGGTAGGCGTCGTCGTAGATCGGATAGGCCTTGGCCTGGCGCACCACGCAGGCGTCGACCACGTCCTCGGGCCGAATAAGCCCGATGTGGGCGATCTCGCGCTTGGCCAGCTCGACCAGCTCCTCATCCGGCGCGGACCAGACGCCGTCGCCTTCGAAGCAGAAATATTCCAGGCCCAGGCAGGCGTGATCGGCGTCCGGCGCCATTTCCGGCGACCAGGACAGGAAGTTCTGGATGCGGCCCACCTTCACGGCCGGATCGTGGATATAGATCCAGTTGTCCGGGAAGACGGACGCGTTCTTGGCGATCAGGGCCACGGTGAGGAAGTCGCGGTAGCGCAGCTCGCGCGCATGCAGCCGGCTGATGGGCGTGGGCGTGAGCGCTTGCGACAGCTCGGCGATCGGCGCCGAGGAGATCAGATGGCGCGCGGTGACCACATGCTTGCCGCCGTCGGAGTCCGTGGCCATCACGGTCCACATCCGGCTCCTGGGGTCCCAGTTCGCGGTCTGCATCGCCCGGTCCATGGCGATCTCACCGCCCTGCGCCCGGATCTTCTCGGCGGCGGCGTCCCACATCATGCCGGGGCCGCGGCGCGGATAGCGGAAGGTCTCGATCAGGGTCTTTGCGCCCCCGCCCTTGGGCTTGATCCCCAGGGAGTTGGCGACGCCGTTGAGCACGGCGGTCATCAGGTCCAGGCCCTTGATCCGCTGGGCGGCCCAGTCGGCGGAGATCTCGTCGCAGGACATGCCCCACACCTTCTCGGTGTAGGTCTTGAAGAAGATCGAGAACAGCCGCTCGCCGAACTGGTTGCGCACCCACTGGTGGAAGGTCTTCGGCGTCTTCACCGGCATGACCTTGGCGGCCGCGTACGACAGCATGCAGGCCGCGGAGTTGAACAGGCCCAGCTTGAACAGCGCCTCGAAGGCCTTCAGCGGATAGGCGAAGAACTTGCCGTTGTAATAGATGCGCGACAGCCGCGGCCGCTCGATGAAGTCGTCGGGCAGGATCTCGTTCCAGAGGTCCACCACCTCCTTCGACTTGGAGAAGAAGCGGTGGCCGCCGATGTCGAACAGGAAGTCCTTGTAGTTCACCGTGCGGCTGATGCCGCCCACATAGGTCGGGTCCTTCTCCAGGACGAGAACCTCGCGGCCGCGCTTGGAGAGCAGATAGCCTGCGGTGAGGCCCGCGGGGCCGGCGCCGATGATCAGAACGTCGGTGTCAGTCTGCACGGGAGGGCCTTCCTCTAGATCGATTGCGCCGGCGCCGGGCCGAAGGTGAAGAACCGCTGCCCGGCGTAGGAGAAGACGGCCGCGGCGGCGGCGGAGACCAGGATCAGCGGCAGGGGGTGAACCTCCGGCAGCATGGCGCCGAGGCTCAGGAACAGCACGTAGTTGAAGCCCTGGGCGCCCAGGGCCACCAGGCCATAGCGGCCGAACTCGGCCTTGCGGCTGCGCCCGCTGGCCTCGAAGGTGAAGGCGCGGTTGGCCAGCCAGGTGACGACGCTGGCCGCCAGCAGGGAGACGGCCCGGGCCACGGGCCGCGGCGTATCTTGGATGTGCAGCGCCATGAACACCGTCGAATCCACCGCCAACCCGCCGGCTCCTACCGCGAGAAAACGGCAGCCACGTTTCATCTCGGCGACGAGCTGCGGGTAGTTGAGTTCGATCATGTCGTCCTGGGCGGCCTTCTGCGCCGGGGTCGTGGCGGTCGTCCGCAACCTCGGCCAATAAGCTTTAGACGGCGTAAACCCCGTTGGATCACGCTGCCGCACGCGTCGAAACCCCCAAGCCGGCCAGGCCCCATGCAACCGTCCGCCGCACCCTCTCCGAAGCGGGGATGGCCCACCGTCCTGGCCGCCCTGGCCGTGACCGCCGTGGTGGTCGCCTCGCTGTTGATCTCGGCGCGGGGCCGGGTCGCGACCACGCTCGGCGACACCGACGACGCCATGCGCCTGGTGATGGTCCGCGACCTGATGAGCGGGACGCAGGGGTGGTTCTCCACCCATGTGGCGCGCATGCAGCCGCCGCTGGGCCTCGACATGCACTGGTCGCGGCTGGTGGACGGGGGAATCGCGGCGATGGACTGGGCGTTCGGCCTGGTCATGCCGCCGGATCAGGCGGAGGCCGTCACGCGCATGGCCTGGCCGCTGGTCTGGACCTTCCCGGCCATCTGGGCGGCGCTGGCGCTGGCCCGCCGGCTGGGCGGCGCGCCGGCGTTGCTGCCCGCGGCGGCGATGCTGATGATCAACATCTTGCTCTATTCGCAGTGGTGGCCCGGCCGGATCGACCACCACGACATCCAGATCACCATGGCCCTGGCCGCCGCGGCGGGCGCAGCCTTCGGCGGGGTCCGCGGCGGGGCGCTGGCCGGCGTCGCCACCGGCTTCGGCCTGGCGGTGGGGATCGAGGTGCTGCCGTTCGCGGTGCTCGCCGGGACGAGCTTCGCCCTGCGCTTCCTCCTCGATCCCAAGGCCCACGCCCGGGCGGCGCAGGCCTATGGCGCCGCGTTGGCGGTGGCGACGAGCGCCTTCTACGTCGCCCAGACCTCGCCCGCCCGGCTGGGCGCTTCGGTATGCGACGCCATCGGCGCGAACCTGTGGGCCGGCGTCGCCGCCGCAGGGGTGGGGCTGCTCGTCGCGGCGCGGGCGACACAGGGCCGCAGCCTGGCGGCGCGGCTCACCGCCCTGGCGCTGGCCGGCGCCGTGGCGGGCGCGGTCTACGTCGGGCTCGATCCCGCCTGCCTGCACGGCCCGGCCGGCGAGGTGGACCCGCGGATCAAGCCGATCTGGATGAACCACGTCAGCGAGATGCAGCCGCTGCTGGGCGAGTTCTGGAAGAAGCGGTCGAACTTCATCGTCTGCGTCCTGGTGTCGATCGCGCTGGCGGCGATCTCCTGGCTCTGGCTGGGCGCGCGCAAGGCGGGCCGCACGCACGCCTGGCTGCTGGCCGGGGTCTTCATGGCGATGGCCGCAGCCCTGGCCTTCGACGCCCAGCGGATGGCCCACTACGCCAACTGGTTCGCTACGCCGCTGATCGCCGCGGCCCTGGCCGACATCTCCACGCGCTACCTGAAGGGGAGCATCGTCCCCCCGGTCCTGGCCGCGGCCCTGCTCGGCCAGCCGGCGCTGATCGCGCTGCTGGACGCGATTCCCGGCTGGGACAGGCCCAAGAGCAAGGGCGAGGCCGCCGCCGACCGCTGCGTCGAGAGCGCCGCCATGCGCCCGCTCTCGCGCCTGCCGGCCGGCCTGGTGCTGGGCGAGATCGACCTGGGCCCGCGCATCCTGGCCCAGTCGCCGCATGCGATCGTGGCCGCGCCCTATCACCGGATGAGCTGGGGGATCCTCGCGGCGAACCACGCCCTGGCGGCCCCGCCCGGCGAGGACGAGCGCGCCGCCCGGGCGCTGAAGGCCGATTACGTGGTCACCTGCCCGGCGCGGATCGGCCAGATGAACCACGCCGGCCTCGGCCGCCAGAGCCTGCAGCTGCGCCTGGACCACGGCGAGACCCCGCCCTGGCTGGAGCGCCTTTCCGCCCGCAGCGATCCGCTGCAGATCTACCGGATCCGCCCGCCCGCGCCGCGATGACGCATCTGCCGATGGCGCGCCGGGCCGGGGCGGCCTATCCTCCGGCCGAACCCTCGAAACCGTAGGACCCGCGCCGTGGAGCCCGAGCGCAAGCCCGAGATCATCGACCTCAACCGCTACAAGCAGGCGGCGCAGGCCAAGGCCAGGCGCAAGGCCGCGCCGCCGTCATCATCCCCGCGCGAGCCGTTGCTGGGCTCGCGGCCCCGGGCGGGCCTGATCCTGCTGCTAGCCGTGGCGGCCATGGCCGCCTTCTGGGCGCTCTCCAACCTGCGCTGAGGCGCATCCATCGCCATTTACGAAGCCTAAACCTGGGCGTGGCCAGCGTCCCATGGGGGACGTCGCGCCGCAGGCTCAGGCCGCGTGCGCCAGTTGTTGTCGAGTACGCCCATGCGCCTGGCCGCCGTCGCCTTCCTCGGACTCTCGCTTCTCGCCGCGGCGCCCCAAGTGTCGCGGGCCGACACCTTCGAGGACGAGGTGCTGGCCGAGCTCAACTTCGCCCGCGCCCATCCGGCCAGGTACGCGCGCGATCTCCAGAGGCAGGACGCCGCCTACGATCGCAACGCCCCCTACGGCGATCCCGAGGCCGTTGAAGACGCCGTCGATTTCCTCATGCGCCAGCCGCCCCTGCCGCCGCTGCGACGCGACGCCCAGGTGGCTGCGGCGGCGGCGGCCCACGCCGATGCGCAGGGGCCGCGGGGCGGGGTGGGCCACGGCGCTCCGGGCGGGCTCGGCCGGCGGCTGCAGAGCCGGGGCGTCTGGGCCGGCCTCGCCGCCGAGAGCATCTCCTACGGCCAGTCGACGCCGCGCGAGGTGGTCCGCCAGCTGGTGATCGACTCCGGCGTGCCGAACCGCGCCCACCGCCGCGATGTCTTCAGCCCCGCCTATCAGGTGGCCGGCGTCGGCTGCGGTCGCCACACGGCCTATGGCGCCATGTGCGTCATCGATTTCGCAGGCGCGCTGGTCAGTCGCTGAGGCCGCCGCCTCAGCGGTCCCTGGACTTGCTGACCACGGTGCCGACGCCGGCGCCCACGGCCGCGCCGATGGGGCCGCCGAGCACCAGTCCGGTGGCGGCGCCGGTCGCCGCCCGTTGCTCTACGTTGTGGCCGCAGCCCGCGAGCGCCAGGCCTGCGAGGGTGAGCGTCAGGGCGATCGAGCGCATGAAAGTCTCCGATGGCGTTCCGTTCCGCGCACCCTGGGCTGCGTTGGCTTAGGCTTCGCTAACGGCCGGTGATTCGGTCCGGACCCGGACGGCCGCGGTCTGGTGGCGACCGGGCTGTGAACCCATGTTAGCCCAGTTCCCGAAAGAGGGCGGACGTGCTGGAACATCGACTTCGCAAACATTGCGCCGCCCTGGTCGCCGTCGTCGCGGTCCTCGCCATGCAGGCCGGCTGCCAGCGGGAGACCACCGCCCGGCATGTGGAGCCGCCGCCGTCCCCGACGCCCGTCCAGCGGGTCAAGGTGCTGAACGGCGACGCGCTGGTGCTGGACGGAAAGAGCCTCAGGCTCGCCAACGCCTTCACGCCGCAACCCATTCCCTACGCGCGCTGCTGGGCCGAGGCGAGCGCCGCGCGGGCGGCGGCCAAGGCGCTGCGGGACATGGTCTCCGCGGCCCAACAGGTCGGCGCCCGGACGACGGAGGAGCGCGACGAGTTCAACCGGACGCTGGCCTATGTGACGCTGGACGGGCTCGATGTGGGCGACACCCTCTACGCCAAGGGCTTGGCGGCGCGCCGCACCAAACCGCCATTCCGCTGGTGCGAAGGGTTCAGCGCGACCCTGGAGGGCGCCCCGGAGGTGGGCTCCCTGCTCGGTCCCCTGCGCTAACGGCTGACAGTTGCGCGCGCCTGCGGCGTGGCTTCGCCGGAGATCTCCTCGGCGGCGCGCTTGCGTCCGGTCGCATCGGCGATCGCCGCCCGCATCAGCATGAGCGACCAGGCCATCTGCGCCTCGCGCGCTTCGCCCTCCAGTTCGACGATCCGCGAGAGCAGATAGGAGCCCAGGTCGTGGATCGATGCGGCCGCATGGCCAAGGGCGGCCGGGGCCAGGTCACATCCGTCCCGCCGCAGGGCCTGGACGATCAGGCCGACGGATCGCGCCTTGTATTCCTGATCGACGACGCCCAGCTCCGGGTAGAACTGCAGGGCCCGCGAGGTGGTCAGCACGTGGGAGGCCGGCGTCTCGACGTAGTAGCGGAACCAGCCCTCGATCTGCTCGGACAGCGTCGCCGACGGATTGAGGCGGGCGATCTCCCGCAGCGAGCGTTCCCGCTCCTCGTTCCATTCAGCCGCCACGGAGGCGAGGATCGCCTGCTTGTTCGGGAAGAACTTGTAGAGCGTTCCCACCGAGACCCCGGCGACGGCCGCGATCCGGTTGGAGTTGAGCCGCGGCAGCCCTTCGGTCTCGATGATCTGCGCCGCGGCGGCGCGGATGCGGGCGACGGTCTCGCGGGAGCGCGACTGCGCCGGCTTGCGGCGCGCCTCGAGCGCCGGCTCAGCCGTCGGCGGCGGCTTGGGACCCGTTGGACGCGCCATGGACGCCCTATACCTCGAAACGGCGCTGCCCGACACAGCCTCGAACGCCGGTCCATGGCGCCGTTGACGCCGGCGAGCAAAAGCTTACGTTTCCAGGGCGAGCAAATGCTCGCCTACGCCGAGGAAACCGCCATGACGATCATCGACGCGGACCAGCATCTGTTCGAGCGGCCGGACTTCTGGCGCGCCTACTGCGAACCGAAGCAGCGCGACCTGGCGCTGAGCATCGAGCCGGACGACCTCGGCTATTGGCACCTGACCAACAACTGGCTGGGCAAGCGGATCTGGCAGGCCTGGGTGCCGACGCCGGAGGACGGCATGGCCGCCATGCGTGAGACCTTTCAGCGCCGCCGGCGCGGCGAGCCTTCCGTCGTGGACTATGCGCGCGACCTGCCGCGGGCGTACTCGGACCCCGATGCGCGTCTCACCCAGCTGGACGTGATGAAGGTCGACAAGGCCCTGATGCTTCCCCATTGGGGGCTGATCTGGGCCAACGCCGTCACCGGCGCGACCCATCTCGACGTCGTCCGCGCCAACCTGGAAGCCGAGAACCGGCGCGCCGTCGAGGTGCAGGGCGGCAGCAGCGGCCGCCTGCTGGGCGTCGGCCACCTGTCCCTGCGGGGCGGCGACCTGGGCTGGTTCCGCCAGCAGGTCGAGAGCCTGGCGCAGGGCGGCGTGCGCTTCGCCTTCATGTGCTCCGGCCTGATCGACGGCCGGCGCTGGTCGCATCCCGACCACGAGGCGGCCTGGGCGATGCTGGCCGACCACGGGATCGCCATCCTGTTCCACGTGCAGGACAACGAAATGCGCCCGAGCGGCCTGCCCGAAGGCTGGTTCGAGAACGACCCGGACTGGTTCATCTCGGCCGTGGAGCAGCCGTTCGTCTACCTGGGGGTGCAGGTGACCCTGACGGACCTGACGCTGAACGGGGTCTTCGAGCGCCACCCGAAGCTGAAGGTCTGCTGCGTGGAGCTGCACGCCGACTGGTTCCCGCCGCTCTGCCGCCAGCTGGACGCGGCCTACGAGAACCATAGGCGCGTGGCCGGCCGCGACCTCTACGCCCTGCAGGCGTCGCCGAGCGTCTACCTGAAGCGGGCCGTCCGCCTCGCCCCGCACTGGACGGACCGGGTGCCGGAGCTGATCGCTGGCTTCGGCTCGGACCATTTCATGTTCGGCAGCGACTACCCGCACTGCGAGGGCCTGGCCTCGCTGGACAGCTATCGCGACCTGGTCGGCGAGTTGCCGGGCGCCGAGGCGGAGCGGCGCCTGCTGGGCGGCGTGGTGGCGGAGTTCCTGGCCTAGGCGCGCCCCGCCCGCCGCGTCGTGCGCGGCGAACTCTTCGCAGCGGCGATCGGTAGAGGGGGCGACGGCGGCGGGCCGGGAGAACTCCGATGCGATTAGGCTGGTGCGTCACGGCGCTGTGGGCGTGCGGCTCCCCCGCTCTGGCGGCCGCGCTCGGGCCGCCCCTGGCCGCGGCGGCCGACGGCCAGATCCAGTGCTATGCGCCCGATGCGGCCCGCATGACCTGCCAGTCGCTCGCCGCCTACAAGGCCCGGCCGGACGGGGGGATCGACAACACCGCCCTGGTGCTGATCTCGCAGGACCCGCCGATGACCATGCGCACCGTCTCGCAGGTGGAGATCAAGGCCGGCCAGGTGTGCGGCGCCATCCGCCCCGAGGATATCGCCGCCGCCACCTTCACCATCTCCGAGGCCCCGGCGGACGAGGCCCAGACCGTCCGGCTGCGGGAGACGATGCAGGCGGCGATGAGCGGCCTGTTCGGCCGCGAGATCTGCACCGCCTACATTCCCGACGGCCCCGCCGCCATCGCCAAGGCGACCGTCAACGGCGCTGAGGCCCCGACCATGGACCAGAAGGTCATCTGGGTCTCGCCGACCGCCGGCTACCGGGTCGCGCCTTAGGCCCTCAGTGCGCGTCGTCCCAGTTGGCGGCGGCGCGGGCCTCCACCACCAGGGGCACGCTGAGCGCCACCACCGGCTCGGCGGCCCGGCTCATCACCGCCTTGGCGACGGCGATCACCCGCCCGGCCTCGGCCTCGGGGGCTTCGAACACCAGTTCGTCGTGCACCTGCAGCAGCATCCGCGCCGCCAGCCCCTCGGCCGCCAGGGCCGCGGGCATGCGGATCATCGCCCGGCGGATCACGTCGGCCGCCGAGCCCTGGATCGGGGCGTTGATGGCCGCCCGGTCGGCGAAGGCCCGCTCGGCCGGCGACTTGCCGCGCACGGCCGGCACATGCACCTTGCGGCCGAATATGGTCGACACCCAGCCCTGCGCCCGCACCGTCTGCTTGGCCTCGTCCATATAGGCGCGGATGCCGGGGAAGCGCTCGAAATAGGTCTTGATGTAGTCGCCGGCCTCGCCCTGCGGGATCGCCAGCTGGTTGGCCAGGCCAAAGGCCGAGATGCCGTAGATGATGCCGAAGTTGATCGCCTTGGCCCGCCGCCGGGTCTCCGACGGCATGCCCTCCACCGGCACCCCGAACATCTCCGAGGCGGTCATGGCGTGGATGTCCAGCCCCTCGACGAAGGCCTTCTTCAGCTGCGGGATGTCGCCGATGTGGGCGAGAAGCCTGAGCTCGATCTGGCTGTAGTCGGCGCTGATCAGCACATGGCCGGGCTCGGCGATGAACGCCCGGCGGATCTTGCGGCCTTCCTCGGTGCGGATCGGGATGTTCATCAGGTTGGGGTCGGAGGAGGACAGCCGCCCCGTCGTCGTCGACGCCAGCGCGAACGAGGTGTGCACCCGGCCCGTGCGCCCGGCCACCGCGGCGACCAGGTTGTCCGTGTACGTTCCTTTCAGCTTGGAGAGCTGGCGCCAGTCCAGCAGCACCCGCGGCAGCTCGTGGCCCTGCACCGCCAGCTCCTCCAGCACCGAGGCGTCGGTTGAGGCCGCCCCGCCGCCGGTCTTGCGCCCGCTGGACAGCCCCATCTCGCCGTACAGCACCTCGCCGATCTGCTTGGGGCTGCCGAGGTTGAACGGCCGGCCGGCCAGCGCGTGCGCCCTCACCTCCAGCTCGCCCATCCGCACGCCGAACTCGTTGGAGAGCTGGCGCAGCCGCTCCGGCTCGATGCGCACCCCGGCGCATTCCATGTCGGCCAGCACCTGGGCCATCGGCCGCTCCAGGGTCTCGTAGACGCTGAGCAGCCCCTCCATCGCCAGCCGCGGCCGCAGGTGCTCGTACAGACGCAAGGTCACGTCGGCGTCCTCGGCGGCGTAGCAGGTCGCCTCGCTCAGCGGCACGTGCTTGAAGCTCTTCTGCGCCTTGCCGGTCCCGGCCACCTGCTTGAAGGCGATCGGCTCGTGCCCCAGCCACATCCGGGAGAGCTCGTCCATGCCGTGGTTGTGCAGGCCGGCCTCCAGCACATAGGAGATCAGCATGGTGTCCTCGATCGGCGCCACGGTGACGCCGTAGCGCGACAGCACCGCCAGGTCGTACTTGGCGTTCTGCGCCACCTTCAGGATCGAGGGATCTTCCAACAGCGGCTTCAGCTTGGCGATCACCGTCTCCAGCGGGACCTGCGTCAGGTCCGCCGGCGCCTCCAGCGCCAGCCCCTCGGCCTCGCAGTGGCCCACCGGGATGTAGCAGGCCTCGCCGGGCGCCACGGCCAGCGACACCCCGCACAGCCCGGCGTTGGCCGACGACAGCGCGTCGGTCTCGGTGTCGAAGGCGACGATCCCCGCCGCCCGCGCCCGTTCGATCCAGGCGTCCAGCGTCGCCTCGTCGCGCACGCAGGCGTAGGCGGTGGTGTCCACCGGCCCGTGCTTCGGCGGTTGCCGTCCCACCGGCGCCGCAGCCGGAGCCGCCGCCGCCCCGCCCGCAGCGCCGCGCGCCTCCGCCACCCGGCGCGCCAGGGTGCGGAACTCCATGGCCTCCAGGAAGCCCGCCAGGCTCTCGGCGTTCGGCTCCTCCACCGCCAGCTCGTCGACCGGCGAGGGCAGGGGGGTGTCGCAGTCCAGCCGCACCAGCTCGCGCGACAGGCGGATCTGGTCGGCGAAGTCGATCAGCGTCTGGCGGCGCTTGTCCTGCTTGATCTCGCCGGCCCGCGCCAACAGCGTGTCCAGGTCGCCGTATTCGTTGATCAGGGCCGAGGCGGTCTTCACCCCGATCCCCGGCGCGCCCGGCACGTTGTCGACCGAATCCCCGCACAGGGCCTGGACGTCCACCACCTTGTCCGGCGTCACGCCGAACTTCTCGAACACCTGCTCGGCCCCGATGCGGACGTTCTTCATGGTGTCCAGCATCGAGACCTTGGGCCCCACCAGCTGCATCAGGTCCTTGTCGGAGGAGACGATCACCACCTCGCCGCCCGCATCGCGCACCTTGCAGGCGTAGGCCGCGATCAGGTCGTCGGCCTCATAGCCCGGCAGCTCCAGGCAGGGCACCCCGAACGCCCGCGTCGCCTCGCGCACCAGCGGGAACTGCGGGATCAGGTCCTCCGGCGCCGGCGGCCGGTGGGCCTTGTAGTCGGCGTAGAGCGCGTTGCGGAAGGTCTTCTCCGAATGGTCGAAGATCACCGCCAGGTGGGTCGGGGCGTCAGCCTCCTTCTTCATGTCCACCAGGAACTTCCACAACATGTTGCAGAAGCCCGCCACCGCCCCCACCGGCAGCCCGTCCGACTTGCGCGTCAGCGGCGGCAGCGCGTGGTAGGCCCGGAAGATGTACCCCGACCCGTCCACCAGATAGAGCCGCACGCGCGGCCCATCCTGCGTCGTCTCGCGGGGGATCTCGTCGAGGGTTTCCGGAGCGGTCCCGGCGGCGTCGAAGGCGATGTCGGTCATGCCGGGAAGATAGGGGCTGAGGGCCGCGCGGTCACGTGTCCAGCGCGGCGGTGCCGCATCGCCGGCCCGATGCAGCGATGCGGGTCAAGGCAGCCGCCATGGGCCGAGCCCGCCCTCCCAGAGGCGGCGACTACACGCTGGTCTACAATATGGCGAGCTCGGCGGCGCAGCAGCCCGCGTGCAGTCCGACCCCCTTCCGGGATCTCGAATTACCGGCCGAACGCCGACCTGCGGCAGAGCCCCTGCGAATCCCGGTGCAACGACGCGACGGCGAACGTGCTGCAAGGCTGCAGCATCGGGCCGAACAAGGAGTGCTCCGGCGCCGCTGTCGTCTACCTGGGTTGCGTGGCGGCCTGCGCGATCGGCGGCGGCAACAGCTGAGGCGAGCCGGCAGCACCTCTGGCCGCCGCCGGCGCGGACCGGCCGGCGGCGTGTGCCGAGCGCTCCATCTGACAGGTAGTTGACCGACTCAGCCTATGATGCCGCCAACATGTCTATTCTTGGCGGCGACGTTCTGACTCAGCTGGCTTTCTCGGTGTACGAGAACAGAGGCGTCTATGCGATCCTGGTGGGATCCGGACTTTCACGCGCAGCTGATATTCCAACGGGTTGGGAAATCACGCTCGACCTAGTTCGCCGGGTCGCCCTCGCCCAGGGCGCGTCAGATAACTCTGACTGGGAAAGCTGGTACCGAGAGAAGACGGGTAAAGACCCGGAATATTCGGCTTTGCTTGAGGAAATCGCGGCCTCGCCAGATGAACGGCGTGCCGTGTTGCACAGCTACATCGAGCCGACGCTAGAGGACCGAGAGGCCGGTAGAAAGAGACCGACTGCCGCGCACGGCGCAATCGCAGACCTCGTCCAGGCGGGGTTCGTGCGCGTGATCGTGACTACGAACTTTGATCGCCTGTTGGAGACGGCCCTACGCGAGCGCGGTGTTGAGCCCACTGTCGTGGGCTCGGTCGACAGCCTGCGAGGCGCGGAGCCGCTCACGCACAGCGCTTGTTATGTGTTGAAATTGCACGGGGATTACAAGGATGCGCGGATCCTAAACACGAGCGACGAGCTTAGCACCTACCCGTCTGAGTACGAGAGACTCCTAGATCGGATCATCGACGAGCATGGCCTCATCGTCGCAGGCTGGTCCGGAGCATGGGACCATGCACTTCGAGCGTCGTTCCTACGCGCGCCGAGCCGGCGATACCCCACCTATTGGGCGAGTCGAGGCGAGCCGCACAGTAGCGCGCAGGAGCTGATCGAGCACCGACACGCGCGAATGATCCGGATCAACGATGCAGACAGTTTCTTCGTTCAACTGAGGGACCGGGTCGAAACCCTCCAGCGCACGCACCGCCAATCGCCACAAAGCGTCGAACTAGCCGTTAGTGGAGCGAAGCGCTTTGTCGCCAAGGCCGAGTACCGCATTCAACTCGACGAGCTGTTGCTGGAGGAAGCGCACCGCCTGTTTCAAAGACTCGATGCTCCGGACTTCCAAGACGAAAAAGAACTGATGGCAGGCCAAGGGATTTCCAGTGCGGGTTTTCAGCAGCGCGCGATCCGGTACGAAGTGGCATCAGAAGCTCTGGCGAAGATTGTTGGCGTGTTGGGTCGCTGGGGCGACGGTGCCGAGTTCGGGCACGTGCTTGACATCATACAGACTCAGTACGCCAAAGCAGACCGGGGCGGAGGGATCGTCGCCCTGATCGGGCTGCGGTCCTATCCATCCGTTCTCGTGTTTACAGCATACGCGCTGGGTCTCGTTCGCGCAGGCCGTTGGGAAACCCTGCACCGCCTTTTCGATGCGCGACTCGTTCGCGAGGACCGCGAAGGCAGGCGAGTCATCGAAACCCTTTTGGGCTTCGCGTGGAAAGGCACGACCGACGATGTGTGGCAGCGATTCGAAGGCATGGAGCGCCGACACACCGCTTTCGCCGATTTGCAGGTGTTGCTTTTCGCCGAGTGGTCAAAGAGCTTTCTGGGTCTTGTCCCTGATTTCGAACGGCTCTTCGAGCGGTTTGAGCTTCTCGGCGCGCTGGCTCATTTCGAAAGCCAGGAGCTAGCGCATGTGGAGGCGGCTCTAGCGCAAACTTCGATGAGGCCGGTCGTATGGGTACCGTTTGGCCGCGTCAGTTGGGACAAGAGACGTGGGTCGCTCGTGGAGGAACTGGAGAACCCTGAGTACCGAACTGCAATCTGCAGTGCGGGCTTCTGCGGAGGCAATCCAGCGGTGATCGACCTATTCCTTCGCAACTTTAGCCAACTCAGACATTGGTGATGATGCGCCGTCAACTTGCGAATGCTACGTCGACCCGCATCGTGCAAATCCACATTGGGAGTCACATTGCCTGTCACTACTGGCTACGCCGCCCTTTTCGCTGAGTGTCTGAGGGTTCTGGAGCACACCTTTCGAAGGCTAGAAAAGCAGGTTCCGCCGCCCGTTCCCACACGCCTTCACACTGGCATTGCGATCCGATATCGGGAAAAGTCCATCGAGCAAGCGCTCCTGCAAAAGCTTGCACGTCAGGTCAGTGGCCTGCATGCCATCCGAACGCTACTCTCGGCCGGGCTGGTGCAGGAACAATGCGTAATTCAACGTACGCTCGACGAAATCGGAGAGGATATTCAGTTCTTAGCCATCGCCGCCATTAGCGGCGACCTATCCAGCCTTCACGAACGCTACCTTAGCGAGTTCTGGGAGGAAGAGTTCGACATGCCGACAGCCATCAACTCTACGCAAAAGCGAGGGATGATTCCGCGGCAAAAGATACGCGCATTCGTTGCTCGTGGCGGAGGTCTAGATGATCCTTCGTCAATGAACGAGGTCGGGCGGACAATCCACAAGGCGTACTCGGGTTATGTTCACGCAGCTTCGCCGCAGATCATGGACATGTGCGGCGGGCCTATTCCTCCCGTGTTCCACATAGCCGGAATGCTCGAGACGCCTCGAATTGAGGACCATACGTCGGACGCTGCGAACTACTTCTTTCGCGGCATCCTGAGCGCAAGGTTCGTGGCAAAGGCATTCGGAGATGCTCAGGTATCAGACGTCCTTGGAGAATACACAGCACGATTTGGAGACTTGGCTAGCATCGGATATTTTAAACCAAAGTCGGGATAACAGTGACCCTGCCGGAGCGCTACTGCGCCTTCCGACGGCGCCTCACCCCCTCCCACCCCTTAAACCCCACGGCGGCCAAAAGCCGGCCCCGGAGGCTCGGTCAAGGACCGGCCTGAAGGGCCGGCCGCGCGGCGGCGACGCCTCGGGCGTCGTCCTTGAGGGAGCGTCCGGGGCCGGCAGACTCGGCGGCCGGGGTTCGAGGCGCGGCCGGCGCCTGACGGCGACACGCACTCGTGTGCATGGGCGCGGCCCGGACACACTAAATGTTCTCTATTTGTTCCATCCGTGCTAGGCTTGACCCTGGTATCTCGCCGTCGCCGGGACGTGTTGACCGGGAAGGAGAAAGGGCGATGACCAGTAAGCACTCATGGCGCCACCTACCCAATCCGGCGGCCTGTTGAAAAACCACGGAAATCTGCCGTTTCGGGCTGGAAAAACAGGCATTGTCCGCCAGCCGAAAAATGCGTTTTCCGGCTCGGTCAGCGCCCCGACCCCACGGCCGCCGGCCCCCAGCCCGGGCGGACGCCCGCCGGCGCGCCGGCTCACCCCCTTCGCCGCGGCTCCGGCCCTGCGCAACGTCGCCGCGCGCGGGGCGTTACCCCGCCGTCATGAAAACCCAGACCAAGCGCAAGCCCCCGACCAAGCCGCCCGCCAAGACGCCGCCGCCCGCCGCCGAGCCCGCCGCCCCGCCGCACGTCGACCAGACCCTGGTCCCCGACGGCCTGCCCAGGACCGAGCGGATCGACCACGAGAACGACCTGGCCTGACGGGCGGTCGCGGCGCCTCAGTGCCCGTGCTGGCCCTCGTAGACGCCGGGGGCCAGGCGCTCGTCCTCCGCCCCCTCGGCGCCGGCGGGCAGCACGAACCGGCGGTCGCAGTAGGGGCATTCGACGAACTCGGCCTCGCCCATCTCCAGCCACACCCGCGGGTGGCCGAGCGCGCCGCCGACCCCGTCGCAGGCCACCCGGCGCGAGCGCACCACGACGGTCTCGGGCGCGGGGAAGGGGGCGGCCAGGGCGCCCTCGGCCGGCATCGGCTCGACCTTCGTCTGCGCTTCCGCGCCGCGGTTTCGGATCAGGCGGGCCATGTTGTCCTCTTGCGCCGCGGCGGCTTGGCGGCCGGGCGGCGGAGGCCTAGGTATGCGACGCGGGCTTGGCCCGTCAATCGACAGGGGCCGAATGGACCTTCCCGACTACGCCATCGAGGCCAGGGATCTGGACAAGACCTATCCGGCCACCAAGACCACGGCCGCCATGCACGCGCTGAAGGGCCTGGACCTGGCCGTGCCGCGCGGCTCGATCTTCGGCCTGCTGGGGCCCAACGGGGCGGGCAAGTCCACCTTCATCAACATCCTGGCCGGGCTGACCCGCAAGACCGGCGGGACGGTGAAGATCTGGGGCCGCGACATCGACGAGCGGCCCCGCGACGCGCGCGCCGCCATCGGCGTGGTGCCGCAGGAGATCGCGGCCGACCCGTTCTTCACCCCGCGCGAGGCGCTGGACGTGCAGGCCGGGATGTACGGGGTGCCCAAGGCCGAGCGGCGCACCGACGAGCTGCTGGCCGCCCTGGGCCTGGCCGACAAGGCCGGGGCCTATGTGCGCCAGCTTTCCGGCGGCATGAAGCGGCGGCTGATGGTGGCCAAGGCCATGACCCACAACCCGCCGGTGCTGATCCTCGACGAGCCCACCGCCGGCGTCGACGTGGAGCTGCGCCGCCAGCTCTGGAACTATGTGGTCGAGCTGAACCGCAAGGGCGTGACCATCGTGCTCACCACCCACTACCTGGAGGAGGCCGAGCAGCTCTGCGACCAGATCGCCATCGTCAACCACGGGCGGGTGGTGGCCTGCGAGCCCACCAGCCGGCTGTTGCAGCGGATCGACACCCGCAGCGTGGTGGTCACCCCCGAGGAGCCGCTGGCCGAGGCGCCGCACCTGGTGGGGTTCGAGGCCCGCTCGCGGCCCGAGGGCGCCTTCTCCGTCACCTACCGCACCGGCCAGTCGAGCGTCGAGCAGGTGCTGGCGGCGGTGCGCGCCGCCGGCCTGCACATCCGCGACATCGTCACCGAGGACCCGGACCTGGAGGACGTCTTCCTGGCGCTCACCTACGCGGCCCCGCAGGCCGCCCCGGAACCCGCCCCGACCTGACGCGCCGTTTGCGCGCCCGGCCGCTTTCCGCTAGGACCGCATCCGCTGCCTCCGCACCCGTAGCTCAGCTGGATAGAGTGTCGCCCTCCGAAGGCGAAGGTCACAGGTTCGAATCCTGTCGGGTGCGCCAGCCTCGCCTTGCGACGCCGCGCCCACGGATTTTCCCCCGCCGGCGAAGGGCCTGCGGCGCGCGGCCGCAGGCCTGCGGAAGGCCGCATTAAGCGCAACGTGACATCGTGCGGCCGCACTGGGAGGCCGCATGAACGTCGAGGCTCGCGCCGCGCTGTCCGAATCGCTGGTGAGCCGCGCCGACCAGGCGGCCATGCGGCTCGTCATGGCGACCGGAATCACGATCAGCCTGCTGCCGGTGATCGGTTGGCCCGTGGCCCTCTGGCTGGTGATCTGGATCGCCTTCCAGCTCGCCGAAAAGGTCTGGGTGCGCCGCCGGATCGCCGCCGGCTCGCTCACCGAGGCCGCGCCCTGGGGGCTCGCCTTCATCTTCGTCAACGGGGCCTGGTTCGGCGTCGTCGCCCTGCAGGCCCTGGTCACCGGCCATCCCTGGACCGAGGTCGCGGGCGTCATCATCCTGGCCGGCGCGCTGATGAACGCCGGGCCGTCGACGCGCAGCTCCACCGCCGCCTATGTCGCCACCCTCGCGCCGATCATCCCTTATATCTTCGCCATGCCGGTCCTGGCCTACCTGCAGAAGGCCAGCCTGGGCGAGGTCTGGAGCATCGCCTGCGCCAGCGTCCTGCTGATCGTAGCCTCCCTCACCATGCGTCTGTTCGGGGTCCGCGCGCTGGAGGGCGAGCGGCGGGCGAATGCGGCCAAGAGCGAGTTCCTGGCCACCGTGAGCCATGAGATCCGCACGCCGCTGAACGGGGTGCTGGGCATGGCCCAGGCGATGGCCGTGGACGAGCTGTCCAACCGCCAGCGCGCCCGCCTCGACATGTTGAGCCAGTCGGGCGAGACCCTGCTGCTGCTGCTCAACGACGTCCTCGACTTCTCCAAGATCGAGGCCGGCAAGCTCGAACTGGAGGAGGCCGAGTTCGAGCTCACCCCCATCTTCCATTCGGCCCATGCGCTCTTTGCGCCGCTGGCGGCCGCCAAGTCGCTGGTCTGCCGCCTGGATATCGAAGACTCGGCCAAAGGCGTCTACCGGGGCGACGGCGCCCGCCTGCGGCAGATCCATTTCAACCTGCTCTCGAACGCCCTGAAGTTCACCGAGCGCGGCGAGGTGCGCGTGCGCCTCTGGCGTGACGGCGAGACGCTTTGCGTGTCCGTCGCCGACACCGGGATCGGCATCCCCGCCGACCGCGTCTCGCGCCTGTTCACGAAGTTTGACCAGCTGGACGCGTCCACCACCCGCCGGTTCGGGGGCTCGGGCCTGGGCCTGGCGATCTCACAGATGCTGGCCGGCCTCATGGGCGGGGCCATCGCGGTGGAAAGCCGCGAGGGCCATGGCAGCGAGTTCCGACTGCGCCTGCCGCTGCCGCGCCTCGGCGACGAGTCGGGGATCGCCGCCTTGGCGCGCACGCCGCACGGACTGGCCGACGGCGCCCGTCTGAGCGTGCTCGCGGCGGAGGACAACCCCATGAACCAGCTGGTTCTGCGCACCTTGCTGGAGCAGGCCGGGGTGGAGCCGGTGATCGTCAGCAACGGCGCCCAGGCGCTGGAGGCGTGGGGCTCCCGCCACTGGGACGTCATCCTGATGGACGTGCAGATGCCGGTGATGGACGGGCCGACCGCGGCGCGCGCCATTCGCGCCGCCGAAGCCCAGGCCGGTCTTTCGTTCACCCCGATCGTGGCGCTCACCGCCAACGCCATGTCCCATCAGGTGGCCGAGTACGCCGCCGCCGGAATGGACCTCTTCGTGGCCAAGCCCATCAAGGTCGAGGCGCTGTTCGCCGCCATCGAGGCGGCCCTCGATCGGGGCCGTGGGACGTCCGTGGCCGCATGAGCTCGCCAGGGCGGTCCGACATCTCCTTTTTCATCATCGTGGCCTTCGCCCAAGGCCTTCAAGGAAATGATCTTGCGCCAGCTTTGGGGCGGACGCGCCTTCGTCGCAGGCGGCCTCAACGATATGGAAACATCTGACTGTTTCAATCTGTGGCGGCGCTGACACAGTGCGAAGAATTGCAGCCTGCCTTCGCAGGCGAGCTTGACAAGATCGCGCCCAGCGCCCCATAGCCGATCAAACAACTGACGCAATGTCAATAGGGGGGGATTATGAGATCCGCTAAGACGACCTTCGTGCGCGCCTTGCTGGGCGCCACGGCCCTGACCTTGATGAGCGCGCCCGTCGCATGGGCCCAGTCGGAACTCGAGGAAGTCGTGGTCACCGCGCGGAAGCGCGAGGAATCACTGCAGGACGTCCCCGTCGCCGTGACCAGCATCCCCGGCGATCAGCTCCAAAAACAGGGCATCCGCAACACCCAGGATCTCGGGCGCCTCGTCCCGAACCTGAAGGCCACCGGCCACCCGTCCTCCGCCTCGATCGTCGTCTTCGCCATCCGCGGCCAGAAGTCGGGCGACGTCCTGACGACCGTCGACCAGGCGGTGGGCGTCTACTCCGACGGCGTCTACGTCGCGCGGCCGCGGGGCATGAACGGCGCCTTCTTCGACCTGTCGCGGGTGGAAGTGCTGAAGGGCCCGCAGGGCACCCTGTACGGCCGGAACACCACCGGGGGCGCGATCAACCTGATCAGCCGCGACGCCGACTATAATGGCGTTCACGGCTACGTCGGGATCGACGGCGGTAACAATTCGCTCGTCGCGCCGCGCGCGGCGGTGAACATCCCCCTCATCGCGGACAAGCTCACCGTCCGCCTCGGCGCCCAGGGAACGTTCCGCAAGGGCTTCGGCAAGAGCGTCGTCAGCGGCCAGCGCGTCGGCCAGGACCGCGATCAGCGCTTCGCACGCGCCACCGTCGTCGCCGACCCGTGGGAAGGCGTGCACATGGTGACGAAGGGCGAATATTTCCGCACCAAGGAAAACGGCAACCTCTTCACGTTCCTGGGCCTGGTGCCCGGCGCGTCCGCGCCGCTCGCCGTCGCCGTGCAGCAGGGAACGCTGACTCCGCTCGGCCTCGGACGAATTTTCGGCACGCCCGCGCTTTGCGGCGGCGTTGCCGTGCCCTGTCCCACCCCGGCCGATCTGGCGGCTGTCGGCGGGGCTGTCGCCGCATTGAACGCGCAGGTCAGCAACCGCGACAGGACCTTCTACGAGGTCCCGCAGCACGACAACTTCAAGGGCTATTACTTCGGCCACACGATGACGTTCGACCTCACGGACAAGGTCCAGCTGAAGTCGATCACCGGCTACCGCAAGTTCACCAACAACCAGCTGTTCGACCTCGACGGCACCAGCTTCCGCATCCTGGAGGTCGGCGTCGGCCGCTTCGCGGACGGGCCGGAAGTGGTCGGCGCGCCGGGCCTCCCGCCGACGGCCTTCCAGACCGACCCCGGTCCGGAACAGCGCGACAAGTTCTTCTCCCAGGAATTCAACCTCTCGGGGACGTCCTTCGACGACCGCCTGCGCTGGCTGGGCGGCCTCTACTACTCGCAGGAGATCGGCTCCGACACCCAGCACGCCCAGGCGCTGCCGCCGCTGGTGACCACCAACGGCCTGCCGGCGTCCTTCCTCCACGATGGCTTCAAGATCTACAACGGCAGCTGGTCGCTCTACTCCCAGGAGGAGTTCTCGGTCACCGACCGCCTGACCGTCCAGGGCGGCCTGCGCTACACCGAAGAGCGCAAGTACCTGAACTCGCGGTCGCGGAACTATATTCCGTCCAACAACACCATCACCTGCCTCACCGGGGTTCCCGGCACCTTCCCGGCCACCAATCCGGGCGCATGCTTCACCCACAACGAGAAGACCTTCACCGGCGTCTCCTGGATGGGCGGCGCCAGCTACAAGGCCACCGACGACGCGATGCTCTACGCCCGGATCGCCAAGGGTTTCCGCGGCGGCGCCTTCCAGCTGCGTTCGCCGACCCTGGCGCCGGCCGACCCGGAAACCGCCACCGAGACCGAAATCGGCGCCAAGACCGAGTGGTGGGACAAGAAGGTGCGCCTGAACGTCGCCGCCTTCCGCACCAAGTACAACAACAAGCAGGAATCGATCATCGTCACCCAGCCCAACGGGAACTCGGCGACGGTCATCCAGAATGCGGCCAACGCCAAGCTGAAGGGTTTCGAAGGCGAACTGTCGGTCAACCCGGTGACCGGCCTGTCGCTGCGCGGCACCGTCGGCTACCTGAAGGGCAAATACACCACCTTCCCGAGGGCGCTGCCGGTCAACGGCGGCGCGGCGGTGGACGCCAGCGGCGAGCGGTTCTCCGACCCGCCGTGGCAGTACAGCCTGGGCGCCCGCTACGAGACCCCGGTGGGCCCAGGCGTGTTCGGCGTCCAGGCGGACTGGTCGTGGACGGATGGCGCCCGCCCGCCGCCCCGCCTTGCCAATCCAGGCATCCCGGCCGCCCTGATGGACGATCTGGTCTCGCCCTGCACCGGCGGCGCCTGCGCCAACGGCCGGGCTTCGGTGGGCCTGCTCAGCGCCAGCGCAGAATACCGGATCGAGGACATGGGCCTGACTGTGGGCGTGTTCGCCACCAACCTGCTCGATAAGCGCTACCAGGTGACCGGCAACGACCCGTCGAACTTGGGCGGGATGATCACCGGCATCACCGCCGAGCCGCGGATGTGGGGCGTGACGCTGAAGAAGTCGTTCGGCGACGAATAGGGCGTCTCGCCCACGCCGCTCCACGGCGTAAGCATTGCGGCGGCGCGGTCGAGGACCTTCCTCGGCCGCGCCGTCTGCGTTTCGGCGTTCCTGCTGGGCTAATGGCCCGATGAGGGTTTCTGGATTGAACCCTAGTGATCTAATAGGATTAAGCCAGGCCTCGAGGACGGCGGCCCGCCCGGCCGCCCGCTCGCTGGCGAAACTGGATCCGGGACCTTCACATGCATCGCCCCACGGTCGCCGTCATCGGGGCGGGTTTCAGCGGCGTGCTGACGGCGCTGCACCTGCTGGCCGACCCGGACGGGCCGCGGGTGCGGCTGGTGGAACGGGCGCGGGCGTTCGGGCGCGGGGCGGCGTTCGGCACGGCCAATCCCGATCACCTGCTGAACGTGCGCGTGGCCAACATGAGCGCCTTCGCGGACGAGCCGGACCACTTCGTGCGCTGGCTGGCCGGGCGCGACGGCTGGAACGCCCAGGGCGCCTTCGTCAGCCGCGGCTGCTACGGCGACTACCTGCAGGAGTTGCTGCGCCGCGCCGTGTCGAGCGGCCCGGCGGACCGCCTGCTGCTCGAGCCCGACGAGGCGGTGGACCTGTCGCGCGCCGCCGGCGGATGGCGGGTCCAGCTGGCTATGGGGCGGGCCTTCCCGGCCGACGCCGCCGTGCTGGCCCTCGGCGCCCCGCCGCCGCCGCCCCCCGAGGGCGCCGATGCGCAGGTGCTGGCCTCGCCGCGCTATGTGGCCGACCCCTGGGCGGGCGGCCAGGTGGAGCCTTCCGCAGGCCACGTCCTGCTGCTCGGCGCCGGGCTGACCATGGTGGACGTCGCCCTGGGGCTGAGCGATCCGGGACGACGGTTCACCGCCCTGTCGCGCCGTGGCCTGGTGTCGCGGACCCACGGCGAGGTCCCGCCGCACGAGCCCGGACCGCCGGTTCGCGGCGGGCCGCTGGAGGTGTTGCGCGACGTCCGCCGCCGGATCGGGACGGGCGACTGGCGCGGGCCGATCGACGACCTGCGGCCCGACGTGACCGATCTGTGGCGCAGCTGGTCGCTGGCCGAGCGCCAGCGCTTCCTGCGTCACCTGCGCCCCTGGTGGGACGTCTGCCGCCATCGGGTGGGGCCGGTGGTGGCGCGGCGGATCGAGGTGATGCGCCGTTCCGGCCTGCTGGACGTGCGGGCGGGGCGGACCGTGCGGCTGTCGCTGGAGGCCGACCACGTGGCCGTCGTCTGGCGTCCCCGTGGGGTGCGGACCCTGCGGCGGCTGAAGGCGGACGCGGTGGTGAACTGCGCCGGGGCGCTCGGCGACATCGCCCGGGCCCGCGATCCGTTCCTGGCCCAGCTGGTGGCCCGCGGGGTCCTGCGCCCGGACGCCTGCCGGCTGGGGGCGGACGTGGACGAGGCCTCGCGCCCGATCGGCGCCGACGGCCGGATTTCGCCTGGTCTGTTCGCGGTGGGCCCGCTGACGCGCGGGGCGGTGTGGGAGATGACCTCGGTGCCCGACATCCGCATCCAGGCGGCGCAGGTGGCGCAAGCCGCGGCCCAGGTCGTGGCGCGCGCGGCCGCAAAGGCGGCGGGCTAAACCCTTCCCGGTTCAGATGAAATCATCTGAACCGGATCAAACGGGTCTAGCTGTCACGCTCCAGGTCAGCCCGCCAGTTCGCTGGCGACCTTCTCGCGGTCGCCGACCCGCTTGCGGGTCACCTTGTAGAGGCCCTCCACGAGCTTCTCGCGCTCGGCCTTCTTCATTTCTTCGCCCGCCTGGCGCAGGAGGCGCATCACCTGGATGTGCACCCCGACCGACTCCGGGTCCCAGACCTTCAGCTCGGTGCTGAGGTCGATGAGGTCGCAGAGCGAGCGCGCCGCGTGGTCCAGAAGGCTGTCGCGCAGGCAGATGGAGATGTCGATGATCTGCGAGGCCATGCTGTAGACCCGCTCGTAGTCGGCGTCCTCCCGGGTCTTGCCCTCCAGGCCATATCCCGCCTCGAGGCGGGCCAGCAGCCTGTCGATCTGGGCGATGGCGGCGTCGTAGGTCAGCTCGACCGCCGCCTCCGCCCGGTCGATCGCCTCGCCGGCGGTGATGCCGCCGCGTCCCAGCGCGAGCTGGGACAGGCGCGTCTTGACCTTGAAGATCTTGGCTTCGCTCACAGCGCCACCTTTGCCGGTTTCATGAAGGAGTCGATCTCGTCCTGGCTGAGGTTCGGTTCGACGGCGGCGCCCAGAGCGCCCTTGGGATCTTCCTTGCGCCGGCCGTCGATGCCATAGGGCGGGCCCAGGCGCTTGAAGCGTCGGTCGGGCCCGACATAGCTCTCGGATTCCACGAAGGCGCGGTCGTCCTTGGCCACCCAGAAGATGCGTTCCAGAAGCACCTTCGGCGTGATCGGCTTGGCGACCATGAAGTGCGCGCCGCAGTCGCGCGCGTACATGATCTGCGACATCTTGGTGTGGCCGCTGCAGATGATGATCGGCATGAAGCGGTTCGGCTCGGACGCGTCGCGGCGCACCCAGCGGACCAGGGAATATCCATCTTCGCCCGGCATCTGCGCGTCGGCGATCAGGCAGTCGACGGTCGTCCGCCCGACCACCTCCCGGGCGTCGTCGGCGGTCTGGCACTTGAAGATGTTGCGCACGCCATAGCCGACCAGGGCCTGGCCGATGATGTCCAGCGATTGGATGTTGTCGTCGACGACCAGGAAGTTGAGCTTCTCGAGATTCAACTTGTCGCCGGGGACGATCTTGCGGAGTTCAGCCATCGCTGATCCTCACCAGACGTCGGAGCTGGAGGCGCCGGTGTCGCTGTCGCCTTCGAGGCGGCGTTTCAGGTCGCTCAGGCGCACCTCCCCGAGCAAGGTCATGGGAACCGCGGCCGCCGGGCCCTCGTCCGCCAGCCGGTCCAGCACGCGGCCGAGCTCGACGAGCTGCTGGCTGAGCATGTCCAGGCCCTGCAGGCGGGTGACGGTCTCATGGCTCAGGGCGCCATGGTCGTCCCAGTCGATGGCGTCCTGGCAGTCGTCGGCGATCGCCGCGGCGACACGCATTTCGCGCGCGATGCGGCGCGTAAGCTCCCCCAGGCCCAGCGCCCGGTCCGCGGTCTCGGTCTGCCTCAGCGGCGGGGGCATCAAGCACTTCCTCTAGAAGAGTTCGACATCGTTGCCGAACGCCGGGGCCGGGCCCTTCGGCGCAGGCATTTCCATGCTGTCCTCGACGGCGCGCTGGCGCGCCCGGCCGGTCGCCGGCCAGAACTCCACGCGGCGCGCGCGGCGCCCGCCCAGGCTGGCGCTGACCAGCGGGATGCCTTCGTCGCCCAGGAAGCGGCGGGCGAATTCGGCGTTGGCCGATCCCACGTCGTGCAGGGTCTCGATCATTTTGGCGCCGCCGAACAGCTTGGCCTCCAGGCGCTCGCGCCGCGCGCCCTGCTTCATCAGGTCGTTGATCAGCACTTCCATGGCGTAGGCGCCGTAGCGCATCGCCTCTTCGGCGACGGTCTCCCCGTCGGCCCCGTCGGCCAGCAGGAAGTGGTTCATCCCGCCGACGCCGCGCACCGGGTCGTGCAGGCAGGCGGCCACGCAAGAGCCCAGGACGGTCGTCAGCACCGTGTCGGCGTCCCCCGACACGGCGTGCTCACCCTGGATCACATGATGCTTGCGTCGGGGCTGGAGAGGGGCGTCGAGTGACGCCATCACGTGATCGCTCCGAAAACTTCTTCGATCTTTTCGCGCAGGGTGGCCACGGTGAACGGCTTCACCAGGTAGTTGTTCACCCCGTACTGGGCCGCCCGCTGCACCAGGTCGCGGTCGGCGCGGCCGGTGAGCATGATGAAGGCCGCATTGCGCGTCGGCTCGTGCGCCCGGATCGCCCGCAACAATCCCAGGCCGTCGAGCTTGGGCATGTTGAAGTCGGAGATGATCAGGTGCGCCGGCCGGCTGATCAGGTGGCGAAGGGCGTCTTCGCCGTCCGCGGCCTCGCGGGTGTTGGTGATGCCAAGCTGATGCAACCCGCTGCGCACGAGCGAACGGATAGTGAGCTGGTCATCCACAATGACGGTGTCGATGGCTGCGGCTGCGGGCATCAGCGCCTCTTTTCAGTCAGGGTGAGAATTAACGGTCCGATCGCTTCGAGCGGAGCCTGGCGTTCGACGAAACCGGCCTCGAAGGCGACCCTCGGCATGCCGTAGACGACGCTGGTGCCTTCGTCCTGGCCCAGCGTGCGCGCGCCGGCGGCGCGCATGTCGCCGAGCCCCTGGGCGCCGTCGCGGCCCATGCCCGTGAGGATGACGCCCAGGGCCGCCGATCCGACCGCCTGGGCCGCCGAACGGAACAGGGCGTCGACGGAGGGCCGGTGGCCGTTGATGGGCTCGCCCGGACGCAGCCGGCAACGCAGGCCCCCGGCGCGCACGACTTCCAGGTGCGCATCGCCGCCCGGCGCCAGATAGACCTTGCCGACTTCCAGCGGCGCGTCGTCGTAGGCTTCCTGGACGTGCGCGGGCGTGGAGCGGTCGAGCCTTGCGGCGAAACTGCGGGTGAAGGTCGACGGCATGTGCTGGGTGATGACCGTCGGCGGGCAGTTCTCGGGATAGTTCGCCAGCACCGTCAGCAGGGCCTCGACGCCGCCGGTGGATGAGCCGATCGCCACCAGCACTCCGGAGGGGGTGTAGCTCCCCTGCACGCAGGCGGCGGCCGGCTGGCTGCGCGGGCGGACCCGCGCGGCGGCCGCGGCCCGCACGCGGGCGGACAGCTCGGCGAAATCGTTGGTTGCGCCGGGCATGCTGGTGGGCTTGGCCAGGCAGTCCACCGCGCCCAGCTCCAGGGCCTTCAGCGTCGCCTCGGCGCCGGCCTGGGTGAGGGTGGAGACCATGACCACCGGCATCGGCCGCAGGCGCATGATCTTTTCCAGGAACTCGAGCCCGTTCATGTTGGGCATCTCGATGTCCAGGGTGATGACGTCGGGATTGAGATCCTTGATCGCCTGGCGGGCCTCGATCGGATCGCCTGCGGTCCCGACGACCTCGATCTGGGGGTCGCGGCGCAGGCAGGCCGATATCAGGCCGCGCATGGTGGCGGAATCGTCGACGATGACGACGCGGACGGGGTTCATGAGCGGCCTCCCGTCGCCGGGCGCGTGCGGTAGACGGTCAGGCCGTCGCTGACATAGCCTGCGGCGGCCGCGCCGAGGCGCTCGGAATGGCCGATGTAGAGCCGGCCGCCGGGCTCCAGGAGCGGCGCGAAGCGCGACCAGACCTTCTCCTGGGTGGGCTCGTCGAAATAGATCACCACGTTGCGGCAGAAGATCGCCTGGAACGGGCCCTTTATCGGCCAGTTCGTCATCAGGTTGAGCGGCTTGAAGGCCACCAGCGCACGCGGCGCGGCGCCCAGGCGCCAGCGGCCGCGGTCGCCGGGGTCGCGTTCCAGCCAGCGTGAGCGCAGGCCCGGCGGGACGGCTTCGATCGCCTCTTCCGCATAGATGGCCGCGGCGCCCTCGGCGATCATGTTGGTGTCGATGTCGGTGGCGAGGATCTTGACGTCGAGCTCGGCGGCCTCGGGGATCAGCGACAGGATCGTGATCGCGATGGAGAACGGCTCCTGGCCGCTGGAGCAGCCGGCCGACCAGATCCGCAGGCGGCCACCGGCGCGCACCCGGTCCGCCATGGGCGCCAGAACCTGTTCGCGCAGGTGGTCGAAATGGTGCGGCTCGCGGAAGAACCGCGTCAGGTTGGTGGTCAGGGCGTTCAACATCCGGCCCCGCTCGTCCGCCGCCGTCTCGGAGGCGACGAGGTCGCAGTAGTCGTCGAAGCTGTGGAGGCCGAGCGCGCGCACGCGCTTGGCCAGGCGCGAATAGACCAGCGTCGCCTTGGTGTCGGACAGGCTGATGCCCGCCTGCTCGTAGAGCAGGGCGGCGATCCGCGCGAAATTCTCCTGCGTGAAGGCGAATTCGCCTTCGACGAGGGTGGGTTCCGGCGACCTGGCGAGGGCGGATCTCATGCCGCGAGCGTTTCCATCTCGGGCAGCAGCCGCTCCAGGGCGATCTCGCTGATCATGCGGCCGTCCATGGAGATCAGGCCGCGGACGAAGGAGCGCACCCGGTCGCAGGCGACATCGGGGGTGGGCTGGATCAGGTCCTCGGTGATCGACAGGATGTCGGAGACCGCGTCGACCAGCAGGCCGATCAGCCGCTCGCCCACCTTGACCACGATGATCACCGAACGGGCGGAGAGCTCGTTGACCGGCAGGCCCAGGCGCGCGGCCAGGTCCATGATCGGCAGCACCGCGCCGCGCAGATTGATCACGCCACGCATGTAGGCCGGCGTCTGCGGCAGCGGCGTGGCTGGGCTCCAGCCGCGGATCTCGCGGACGGACATGATGTCGACGGCGAATTCCTGCTCGCCGATGCAGAAGGCGATCAGCTCGCGGCGCTCGGAGGTTGAATTGTGTTGGGGCTCGCTCATGCTCTACTCCGCGGCGATCGAAACGAATTCTGCGGGCCGGGCGGGCTCGCGGCGAACGGCGACCAGGGCGTCGACATCGACGATCAGGGCGACGCGGCCGTCGCCGAGGATGGTCGCGGCGGCGATCCCGTCGACCTGGCGGTAGTTGGCTTCCAGCGACTTGATGACCACCTGGCGCTGTCCCTGGATGGCGTCGGCGACCAGGGCGAAGCGGCCGCCGTCCTCGCTCTCGATGAGCAGCACCACGCCCTCTTCCGGGCGGATGGAGGTCTCGCGGAAGCCCAGGGCGCAGCCGATGTCGATCAGGCGCACGAAGGTGTCGCGCACGGCCAGGACCGCGCCTTGCGGCCCCAGGGGGCGGACCTCGCCCGGCTTGGGCCGCAGGCTCTCGACGATGGCGGTCAGCGGCACCACCAGGGTCTGGCCGGCCACGTCGACGACCATCCCGTCGAGCACCGCCAGCGTCAGCGGCAGGCTGAGCGTGAAGGTCGAGCCTTCGCCGGGGCGCGAGCTGATCGAGATCCGGCCGCCCAGGCCCTGGACGCTGCGGCGGACCACGTCCATGCCGACGCCGCGGCCGGAGATGTCCGACACCGCGCCGGCGGTGGAGAAGCCGGGCAGGAAGATCAGGTTGTCCGTCTCTTCGTCGCTGAGCTGGGCCTCTGGGGCGATCAGCCCCTTGTCGATGGCGATCTGGCGCACCCGTGGGCGATTGATGCCGGCGCCGTCGTCCTGCACCTCGATGACGATCCGGCCGCCGCGGTGCAGGGCCGCCAGGCGCACGACGCCCTCGGCCGGCTTGCCGGCGGCGATCCGGTCGTCGGGGGACTCCAGCCCGTGGTCGATGGCGTTGCGCAGCATATGGGTGATCGGATCGGTCAGCCGCTCGATGACGGTCTTGTCGACCTCGGTGCCTTCGCCCTCCATGATCAGCCGGGCCTGCTTGCGGGTCTGGCTGGCCACTTCGCGCACCAGGCGCGGCATGCGCTGGAACACCGACTTCACCGGCTGGGCGCGGATCGCCATGACGCCGTCCTGGATGGCGCGGGTGAGCTGCTCGAGCTCGTCCAGCCCCATGGAGATGTCGGAGGAGGGCGCGAACCCGTGCGCGGCGACGCGCTGGGCCAGCATGGCCTGGTTGATGACCAGTTCGCCGACCAGGTCGATGAGGCGGTCGATGCGCTCGGGGTCGACGCGGATCGTGGCCTGGACGTGCGCCGGTTCGGCGGCCGGCTGGCGCGCGGGTGCGGACGTCGACTTGACGGCGACGGGATCGGCGGCTTGCGCAGTCGGCGCGCGGGCGGGTTCGGGCGCTTGCGGCGGGGCGGCCTCGACCGCCTGCCGGGCGGCGGCGAGAAGGGCGGCGATGTCCAGGCCGTCCTCGGCCGGCGCGCTGGGCGCCGGCGCCTCGACCGGGTCGGCCTTGGCGGCGGCGAGCAGGGCGGCGATGTCGGGTCCGTCGCTGGCCTCGGCCTCGGGCGTCTCGCGCTCCACGGCCAGCTCGCAGTCACCGTCCACGAACTCGAACACGTCGCGGATGGCGCCTTCGTCGGCGTCGGTGGTCAGGCGCACGGTCCAGGTGAGGTAGGCCCCCTCGGGGTCGAGGGCGTCGAGAGGCGGTATCTGGTGGTCGTCCAGCTCCGACTCCACCGCGCCCAGGCGCGCCAGCTCGCGCAGCAGCAGGGCGGGCTCGTTGGCCTTGGCGTAGAGCGCCGGGGTAGGCGTGAACGTTACAGTCCAGCTCGCGGCTTGCGCGGCGGGCGGCGCGTCGAACTCGAGGATCGAGACGGCGGCCGGCTTGAAACCGAAATCCATGTCGTCCGTGGCGGCCGGCGTCGGCTTGAACGCCTCGGGCGCGGCGTCCTGCGCCGCCGCCGGGGCGCCTGCGCCGTGGGTGCAGGCCTCCAGTTCCGCCACCATGGCGGCGCTGGCCTCATGGTCGGCCTCGCCGCCGGTGCGGGCGGCGCTGACGTGGTCGGCCAGGACGTCGGCGGCGCGCAGCAGCACGCGCACCAGCTCGGTGTCGGCGTTGATGCGGCCGGCCCGGATCTCGTCCATCAGGGTCTCGAACACGTGGGCGTAGCGGACCAGCGGCTCCAGGCCGAAGGCGCCCGCACCGCCCTTGACGGAGTGGACCGCCCGGAAGACCGCGTTCACGGTCTCGGCGTCACGGCTCCCGCTCTCCATGATGAGGAGGCCCGACTCCAGGTCGGCCAGGAGCTCGTCGCACTCCTGGAAGAAGGTCGCCTTGATCTCCTCGAACTCGTCCATCGTGATTAGGCCGCCACTCGCCGGATGGCTTCGACCAGACGGTCCGGGTTGAAGGGTTTCACGATCCAGCCGGTGGCGCCGGCGCGTCGTGCGCGGTCCTTCTTGGCCGGGTCGCTCTCGGTGGTGAGCACCAGGATGGGCGTCGCCCGGAAGGCGCCGTCCTCACGCACGCGCTCGATGAAGCCGAAGCCGTCGAGGTTGGGCATGTTGATGTCGGTGATGATGACGTCGGCGCCGCACTCGCTTAGCATCTCGAGTCCGTGCTCGCCGTCTACGGCGGCCACGACATTGAATCCGGCCTTCACCAAGGCCATTCGCAACATCTCCCGCATGGTGCGGGAATCGTCGACGGTAAGGATATTCATTTCACCCCCGATGGGTCGTGGCTCTGCAAGTCGAGCCGGCTGTGGGCGCCGAATTGGCGCAGTGCGTTGTCAAAGGCTTCGGATCGCGCGGCGAAAGTCAGCGAGGCGCCGTCTTCCAGCCAGGTGCGATGCGCGGAGAGCAGGACCTGCAGGCAAAGGCCGCCGAGGCGCTGGACGGCCGAGGCGTCCAGCTCCACGGCCTGGCCGCGGCGCGCCAGAAGCGTCGCCTGCAGCGGCGCGGCCGCCTTCAGGTCGAGGATGGGATCGAGGACAAGCGTGTCGGACATGTTCAAAATTCCTCCCAGCCGTCAGCGGCCGGCTTGGCGGCGAAGCTGGCGGCGATCCGGTGGGTCATCGCGCGCACCGGCGATGGAGCGGGCAGGGAGCGGCGGCTGGCCAGCTGCGGCGCGGGCAGCGCCGCCGGCCTGGAGCGTTGGGGTGGGGGCGCGGCGCGCCGCGCGGGCTCGTAGCGCCCCGCAGGTTCGAAGCGCGCGTGGGTCTCGCCCACCTGGAAGCGGGCGACCAGGTGGCCCATCTCCTGGGCGTCCTGGGCGAGCGAATGGGCGGCGGCGGTGGACTGCTCGACCATGGCGGCGTTTTGCTGGACGACCTGGTCCATCTGGTTGACGGCGGTGTTGACCTCGGCGAGGCCGGTGGCCTGTTCCTGGGCGGAG